>Ga0209064_1000061_pt1 | contig 234923 bp, 209 predicted proteins | sample Inofromicrocosms_FD_187498 | JGI IMG/M metagenome (GOLD analysis project Ga0209064, IMG submission 187498) | Mouse cecum microbial communities from Vienna, Austria - Inoculum for glucosamine and mucus D2O microcosms (SPAdes) (version 2) | ecosystem: Host-associated > Mammals > Digestive system...
CTGCGGTTCGGAATCGCCCGCATCGTCACGCATCACCGATACAGTGGATCGTCCATTGAAACCATACAGGAAACGACCGGCATCATAAGGGGTCCTCAAATCGGATATTTCACGTTGAACCTGAGCGTACGAATCGAGGAGGGGTTCCATGCTGAGCGAAGCTGAATTCGAATCACAGTTGATTCATTATCTGGAGACGGTGGGAAACACCAAGCAGTGGGAATACCGGCCCGATATAAAAAACACAGACCAGTTATGGCAGAATTTTCGTGAGATACTTGAACGTAATAATCAGGAAGTGCTTCGTGGGCGTCCTCTCACCGACAGTGAATTCGCTCAGGTTCAGCGTAAGTTTATCAGACCCGATCGGGCAAGACGCCCACGATCCCAATGTCCGTGACGGGGCGAATACGCGAATATGTCCGCGTCCACTGCATCGATGTCACCCACCATGCGAGTCGGCTCCTGCGCTCGCGGCTGGATATGATGGAATGAGCGGAGCGGCATACTGGCCGCCGTCTCGTCGCACACCTACAATACGCTCGCAATCGTGACCAGCGGGGGCAGGCGCCACGACACGTTCACGCATACTTGATGCCACCTCGTACACCGACCCTGACTGCGCCCCATATCGAACCATACGGATAGTCAACTAGAGGAAGGCTAAGGAGAACACACATGATCCGACCAATGACGATCGACGACTACGATGCCGTTTACGCATGCTGGATGTCATGCACCGGCATGGGGCTCAACACTATCGACGACTCACGCGACGGCATCACCAAATATCTGGCACGCAACCCGACCACATGCTTCGTGGACGAGCGTGACGGGCGCATCACCGGTGTCATCATCGCTGGGCATGACGGACGGCGCGGATACATCTACCACACTGCGGTCGGTCCCGACCACCGCCACCAAGGCATCGGCACCGCCCTCGTCGAAGCGGCGTTGCATGCGCTCACCGACGAAGGGATTGCCAAGGTGGCGCTCGTCGTCTTCGCCCGCAACGCGGATGGCAACGCGTTCTGGCAGCGGCTCGGATTCACATCGCGCGACGACCTGACCTACCGCAATAAGGCGCTCACCGAACTCACGCGCATCGACACCTGAAATATGGTTCCTTCGACTCCATGTACGATATGCTGTACAACAAACCCAAGCAGAAGGAGGCAGTATGCGCAATCGTATGAAGGACCTCACACCGGAAGAGCTCGAGGAGCAGAAGAAATACGTGCAGGACGCAACCAAGCGGGACACCGTGAACAAGACGGCCGCTGCGAGGGCCGGGGCTGCTCTCGGACGTGCCAATCATGGTGGCCCTCACCCGATTCTGGTTGAAGACGACCAGAAATCGCAACAGGACTAGGACTACAACGGGGAGAAGTCAGCGGCGGTCGTAGGCCATCCATTTCCATTGGGGGAAAGTGGATGACCTCATCCTCGACATGGAGGCCGTGTCATTGGTCCGGATGGCCGAGCATTCCCCATGCTCGCTCCAGCATTGGCAGCTCACGCGCCGCAATCAGTCTGCCGAGCTTGGAATCCTCGCATCTCCTGTATTCGGCGACGGCCTGCGCATAGGTGAGCTTCAATGTAGACAGATTGAATCTCGTCCGCTCCAGCTCCGTCAGATTCGTCTCGCCGAACGAAAGCGCCTGGCACAGGTAGTAGTGATTGAGATTATGGCGGTGAATCCGATTATAGTAATCGCTGACCAAGCCAATCTCGCCGAGAATCTCGATTTCGGCTCCAAGCTCCTCCCTAACCTCGCGCATCACCGCCTCCGTGGGAGTCTCACCTGGTTCGATGCCGCCTCCGGAGGTTTCGATCGTCACCGCATTGCCGAAGACGTCGGTACGCTGCACCCGCAGAAAATAGAGGTACTCGTGAGCATCGGTGACGATGGCCCGCGCGATTGGTCGATCATGATCAATATATTCGAACGGCCATTCGGTATCTTCGAGCTCAAGACTCAATGGTTCCTCAGTCATACCACCTCCATGATTGTACGAGCATCGCCAATTGACTGATACGCTCTCTCCAGACGTAAGAGGAGACACCTCCAGCGTCAGGATGTCCCTTTTTACGTCGATGAGATGCGATGAAATGAAATGTAATGATTGGCATCGCGGACATGATTTGGAATCCAATTCGCACGCACAGTCATACGGAATCAGCTACGGTGATACGCCATCGTGTCCACATGCGCACTCACCGTCTCGACCAGCTCGCCAAGCGGCTTGAGAAACCGCCGACCCAACGACGTCAACTCATAATAGACCTGCGGCGGCTTCGAACGCTGCAGCACCTCACGACGGACCACGCCAATCTGCTCCAGGTACTTGAGCGTCTGCGAAGCCATGCGCTCGCTGATGCCGCCGATGTTATGCACCAATTCACTGAAACGCAGCGGTTTCTTCTCGAGGGCCAGGATGACGAGCAGTCCCCATTTGCCGCTGATCACTTGCAGTGGGAAGCGTGCGGAGCAGTTCTTCGCGAAGATATCGAGTTTTTCCATGGTGGTAGTGTATCAGATGAAAGTAACGGAATATAATAACCTTACGAATAATAAGTTTCAAAACTTACTTTTTCAACTGAATCTAAAACCCTCCAAATCATCACCCCGCAATTCATACTTTCCTGCAATGAGGGCAGTGGGACATTCTCTTGTAACGTCCACTTTCGATTTTCATGCGTCGTACGGGCGATGTTCGAAAAAGAGCGGCGGCTCGTCAAGGTCTCTATAGAACGCATCCCAGCGGGTCAGCACGTCGCGCAAGGGCATGGGCAGATAGGAGAGCGCCTGTTCGGCTATGCTGTCGGGAATGCCATAGGCGGCCTGTGCAATGCTCGCAGCTATGGCTGCCTGCGTATCGCTGTCTCCTCCCAATGAGACCGCATTGCGTATGGCGTCCTCGAAGCCGGTGCTTTCCAGGAAGCAGGTGATGGCCTCTGGCACCGAACCTTGGCATGTGGCGTCGAACTGGTAGCCCGAACGGATTTTGCCCAGTGATCGGCTCATGTTGTACCCGTATTCATGGATGATGTGGTCTTTGATCCGTTGCCTGCATGCGGCAGGATCGTCGGCCAGAGACCTTTCATGCTCACCGCGGCAGCCGCCGAAGTAGTATCGCGCGAGGAAGATTGAGTCGGCCACTGCCATCCCTCCTCTGACGCCTTCGGGATCGTCGTGGGTCACCGTGATCGAGCGCCCGGCGAGTTCGCGACCTCCGATGGGCATGAATCCGGTCCGTGCGGTGAATCCGCAGCTCATCGTCCACGCACAAGGTGAGATGCGCATGGCCGATCCGTTGCCGAAACTGCCGATGGGCTCACGACTGTCGGAGAACAGCCAGCGCATGAACCGGGGACCATAGCCAGCGTTCGGATACATGCGCCCGTATTTCTTCATTGCATTAATGAAATCATCTGCGCTACCGCCATTCATGATGCCCTCGGCTACCGCGCAGGTCATCACCGTGTCGTCGGTGAATCGGCAACCGTTGGAGAACAGCGGGAAATCCTTGGTCTTAATCGGATCGAACTCGTATTTGGAGCCGACGATGTCACCTATGATCGCGCCGAATATGCCGGTCATTCCATCCTCCATCTGACTCATGAGCTCTTCTGGACGATCTTGTCGAATGCGTCCATTGCCAGCATTCCTCGAACGGTATGTGGGCGTCCACCGACCGGAATCGTATGTTGAATAAGCAAATACAATAAGCATATACCTGAACGAAGCGTCTGATCCGTGCGAACCGGTCACGGCATTTGGTGACGGTCGCGGAACAATTACCGGAAGAGAGGCGGTGGCAATCGACTGGCCGCGCACATCTTGGGTTCAAGAGCGGCAAAATGCCAAGCCCACAAGTAGCGGTGCCCAAGGGTGACGGAAATCCGGATATTACGAATCCCGCTACGCGGAGGTGGTCGAGTTTTGCCGCTCTCGAAACCAAGATGTTATGGAGGGGACCTCCACTTTTCCGCAAAACAGAGACGAATGACGGCCGATAAATCCGAAATCAACTATGCCAGACCGCGCGACGTTGGTCGGCCGCCTGCTCCAAAGTCAATGGCTGCGGCAGCAGGTAATCCTTGCCAGTTCGTTCCTTGAGGCACCGAGCAACGAGCATGACCACCATAAACATTTGCTCGTCGTCGGAGAGCATCTCATAGGTAACCTGGAAATATCCCCATCCCTCGGCACGGATCTTCATGGTCCGCTGGGCATCCCGTGCCCATTGGTAGCGATGATGACGCCCATCGTATTCGATGTCGATCTTTGCCTCAGGGTAGGCAAGGTCCAGAAACACCAGTGAACCATCGCGCAAGACGAGTCGGTAATTGACGCGAGGGATTGGCAGACCATAGCGGATCAATATCAAACGCAACATAGTTTCCGCAACCGAATCGGTACCTTGTGCCATCAGCGGCAACGCCTTCCGGCATTTCATAATGCCTCGTGGAGCATACCTATGATTACGTCTGGCATACTCATCTACCCAATCGAGGAAATCGACGAAATCCTGTATGGTCATCATCTCGTGAAGTGTGTACCGACGCATCATGGCATCGCCGAGCTTCACCAACTCCTCCAAATCCAGCCATTGGGCGAACATCAGCCAGGTGGATGCGCATGAGGTGCAGGTGACACCTGGGGCGACTTCGATCGTCTTCAGAGGAATCCCGCTTTTGAAGTAGGTGACGCTAAATCGACCGTAAATCTTTCCATGCCGTTCGCTGGCGATTCTGTCTTCGGGCTTGAGATCCGACGGACCCACCACAACCTGTAGATACTCAGGTCTCAAACGCCGTCTTGTCGCCCCAGTCGTGAGTGGCGTCCAATCCAACCCCATGAGCGCCAATGCCGTCGTGAGCGCGAAGACGCATGCCACCTGCCGCCCGCACACATCCTCGGCGGCTGCACAGCGTTGAACCTCTAAGTCGCGTCGCTCGCGTTGCAACCCTCGTGCCTCGCTGGCACTCGTCTCGTCCAAATACCCCATGCGTCGACCATATATGGCCGGTGCATCCGTGTAAATCCACTCCACTCGTCAGCGTGTAGTCGCCTAGCTTTCCCTAGGGTTGATCGAGGTATGGGAATTGCCGGCATATCGGTAATGCTTGAATTATACTGACGCAGGAACCGATCGCAGTAATTGTAGGAAGAGGCGGACATGGGCGAGAACCAGACGGCGAACAGGGCGGTGAGTGACGTCGTCTTTGATTTCTGCGGCGTGCTGATCGACTGGCAATGCCATGCGGCGCTCGACGGAGTGTACCCCGAGCGGCTGGTAGCGGACATCTGTGCGGACAGCGATCCGTATGGTTTCTTCCATTACGAGGATCTCATGGACGGTGGCGCGGATTTCGCGGATGTACTCGAACTGGTGCGTGCGGAGCAGGGTGACGAGATTGCCGAAGTGTACCGCTATTACATCGAGCATTATGGCGATGCGTTGCCGCAGCTGGTCGACGGCGCCGAGGAACTGCTCACCGAACTGTGCGAACAAGGAGTGCATGTCTGGGGATTGACCAACTGGTCGGCGGACACATTCCATTTCGCGTTCGAAAAGTACCCGCAGCTCCAGCGATTGCTGAGCGGAACCGTGGTGTCCGGCATAGAGAAACTGCGCAAGCCGAACGCCGATATCTACGAGCTTGCACAGTCCCGCTTCAATCTGGAACCGCAGACCACCGTGTTCTTCGACGACACGCAGCGCAACGTGGACGGCGCGAAATCCGTGGGCTGGCATGCCTTCAGATTCAGCGGCGTAGCACAGGCGAGACGTGACCTGCTTTCGCTCGAACACTGAGCAACCGTTTGGCCGGGCGATTCCCGGGCGGTACACTACTCGTTGACAACAACCTCGGGGAGAATCACATGACACTATTGCAGCTGCGGTACATCGTCAAGATTGTCGAATGCGGGTCGATGAACGAGGCGTCGCACGCACTGTACGTTTCGCAACCTGCGTTGAGCTCGTCGGTCAAGGAACTCGAGAACGAGCTCGGCATAGAGATTTTCACGCGCTCCTCGCAGGGCATTGCGCTGACCGTCGACGGCGCGGAATTCCTCACCTATGCGCGGCAGGTGCTCGACCAGGCGGATCTGTTGGAGGAGCGGTACAAGAACGCGAAACCGCGCAAGCAGCTGTGCTCCGTCTCCACACAGCATTACATGTTCGCGGTCGAGGCCTTCGTCGAGATGATCAACTCGTTCAAATCGGATGAATACGAGTTCACCATTCGCGAGACGCGAACGAAAGACATCATCAATCAGGTCGCGAACATGCGTTCCGAGATCGGCATCCTGTACCTTTCCGACTACAACACGCATGTGATCGGCAAGATGCTGCGAGAGAAGCACCTCGAGTTCCACCCGCTCTTCCGCGCGCCGTTGCACGTGTTCATCTCGAAAGACAACCCGCTGTCGATGAAGAAGAAAGTGACGATGGACGATCTCAAGCCCTTCCCGTTCATCCAGTACGAGCAGGGGGAGGAGGGCTCCTTCTTCTTCGCCGAAGAGGCGGTGTGGCCGGAGTATTCGCCCAAGCAGATCAATGTGACCGACCGTGCGACCATTCTGAACTTCATCATCGGGCTCAACGGGTACACGGTGTGCACCGGAATCGATAACGGCGACCTCAATAATGAGAAGATCATGACGATTCCGCTCGACACCGACGAGACGATGCTGCTGGGCTGGATCACGAACGAACGCGCGAAACTCTCGAAGGCCGCACAGACCTATCTCGACAAGCTCAAGGAAGTCATTGCGAACCACGGGTATACGATCATTTCAGATTGACACCTGCCTACTTCGCCCACACCGAAAGCACGTCGCGGGCGCATATGAGCAAACATATGCGCCCGCGACGTGCTTTCGGTTACGGATCGCTCACAGTGCGTCGATCAGATCGAGCATCTGACTGACGTTCTTCTTGCCGAACTCGACGGTTTGCCTCCCTCCGCGATTGAGTACGATACACGGCACGCTCATGACGTCGTACTTCTCCTTGAGTTCGGGGAAGTGGGCGACGTCGTAGGCTTCGGCCCTGACATTCGGGTTCGCCGCGGCAATGCGCTGGGAGGCACGAACCGTCTCCGGGCACATCGTGCACGTCAGACTCACCAGGATCATGATCTCGGTGGGATCGTGAATCGCATCGATTCGTTCGGCCTCGTCTCCGATGAGTGGCTGGCCGGGGCCTGCCGCATTGTAGAGGCCAAGCACGAACGAATGGAACTCATGGCCGGTAGGCACGCCGTGGAATGTCAAGCCGGTGGGCACCAGCATCCCCGCATCGTCACGTACCATGACGCTGACCAGAGGGGCGGCAAACGGCAGTGGATCGTTCACATCGAATTCGCCACGCCCGTTGGGGGCGATCTTGCCCACCTTGTCTTCGATCATGTCGAGCTTGCCTTCGCTCAGGCGCACCAGTTCAGTGATGAACGCCTTGAGATCGGACGAGGTCTTCGTCTCGTCGAGCTGCAGCTGCAATGTCAGCGGCCGCGCCATGCGCGAGAAGACCACATTGAGTTGTTTGATCACGTCGTCATTGAACACCGCGGACACCGTGTTCTGCGGATCTTCCGACTGGCTGCGGTCCGGAGCCGGGGCAGGGGTGGTGCCCGCAGGCTTGTTCCGCGCAGCCTGCCGCTCCTCCTGCTCATAGACACTATGGTCCACACGTTTCGGCACGATGCCCGTCTCCAGACTTTTCGCGGCCGCATACCGTTCCGCGTTCACCGCGGCGATGGCACCATCGGCGGTTGCCGTGACGACCTGGCGCAGATCCTTCACCCGAAGATCGCCTGCGGCGAATATGCCCGGCCGGCTGGTCTGCATATGTTCGTCGGCAATCACATATCCCTGCGGATCAAGGTCGACGACTCCCCTCACCACAGCGGTCTGTGGCACATATCCGGCGAATACGAACACGCCGAAGGTGCCTCCATCATCTGGCTGCCAGACGGTTTGCGTACCGGTGGCGACCGAACGCCATACGGCCCTGTCGAGTCCTTGCTCACCGGCCTGCACCCCGACGAGCTCGGTGCCATAGTGAATCTCGATGCTCGGGTTGTCCTTGGCCTTCTGTGCCACCATGGCATCGCAGGTGAAGTCGTCCTCACGCACCAGCAACGTCACCTTGCGTGCGAAGCGGGTGAGGAACACCGACTCCTCAGCTGCGGCGAAACCGCCTCCGACCACAATGACGTCCTTGCCGGTGAAGAACTCGCCATCGCAAGTGGCGCAATAGGCGACTCCTCGGCCGGCATATTCAAGTTCACCGTCGAAACCGATCTTGCGCGGAGCGGCCCCCATGGCCAGAATGACCGCGAAGCACCGGTAATCGCCTCGCTTCGTATGCACGATCTTCAAACCGGAACGGTCTGGATCCTCCTCGATGCCGGTGACATCGCCAACGGTGAGTTCGGCACCGAAATCCTGCGCCTGCTGGCGCATCGCCTTCGTGAGTGCATGGCCATTGGTGCGCGGTACACCGGGGTAATTGACCACTTCCGCCGTGATGGTGATCTGACCGCCGAAGTCCTCTTTCTCAATGACGAGGGTGCGGTAACGTGCACGCGCGAGGTACATGCCGGCGGTGAGGCCTGCAGGGCCCCCACCGATCACAATCGCGTCATAGAGTTTCGAATCGTCCATGCTCCAATACGCTTCCGATCAGAGTTCGCCCACGAGGTCGAGGCTCGGCTCGAGCGTTTCGTCGCCGGGCTCCCACTTGGCCGGGCACACCTGATCGCCATGCTCGTACACGAACTGCGACGCCTTCACACGGCGCAGGATCTCCTCTGCATTACGCCCGACGTTCGAAGAGATGACCTCATAGGCTACCACCTTGCCCTCGGGGTCGATGATGAAATCGCCACGTTCGGCCAAGCCGGACTCCTCGTTATAGGTCTCCAGATCACGGGCGAGCTTGCCGGTGGTGTCGGCGAGCATCGGGTACTGCACCTTGCCGATCTTCTCATTGGCATCATGCCAAGCCTTGTGCACCCACTGGGTGTCGCACGACACCGAGTAGATCTCACAACCGGCCTTCTTGAACTCGGCGTAATGATCCTGCAGGTCCTCAAGCTCAGTGGGGCAGACGAAGGAGAAGTCGGCAGGATAGAAGAACAGCACCGACCAATGACCGAGCAGATCCTCCTTGCCTATGGTCTCAAGTGCCCCGTCATGGTAGGCCTCCACGGAGAAATCGATGAGATTATGCTGCAACATTGACATGGTGATCTTCCTTTCGATGGATTGCCAAAAGATCCTTCTTCGAGTATGGCCACATGCAGCGTGGATTGTACGCGGGTCTACTCAGAGCGAATGCGGCGAACGTCACATATGATGTACCTCACATGCAAATCAACCTTCCATGCTTCCCAAGTGACGGAACGCCTCCGGAACCGCACGAACGATGTCGGAGGCGATGATGGGGCGTCCGAGGGATTCGTCGGCATCGGTCTCCTCCAATCCCACGATGTTCGGTTTGTTCCAGGCATGTTGAGTTGCATGAGAGGCCAGCGAGGCCGCCAGTCCATGAAGGTATGCGGCCGCGGCAGCCGTTTCGGGAACGGTGGCGGGATCTTCGAGATAGGCGTCGCCTTGCTGGGCCAACAATGCTCCGGTCATACCCGCGAGCACGTCACCAGCCCCTGCAGTGGCCAGGGTGGCTGGCGCCCGGCCAGACACGAGCACGCGACCCATTGAGTCATCATCCGGTCCAACCACAATGGTCAACGCACCCTTGAGCAGCACTGTGGCCCCGGTGAGACGTGCCACACGTCGTGCGAAATACAGGGGGCGTTGTTCTATCTCAGCTGCATTCACCGGTTCGTCGATACGCGTCAGGAGTCTGGACAGCTCGTTGGCATGGGGCGTGAGCACGACCTGTGATGGCACATGTCGGGGCAGCAGGTCGAGGGCTCCGGCATCCACCACGATCGGAGGCATGTTCCTGGCCTCCTCGTTCTGCTGGGCATCGCTGTATTCCACATCGCCGCCATCAATGTCGCTCACCGATTCCGCCGGTGCCAGATCGGTGAGTTCATAATGTGCCAGCAACGTTTCAATGGCCTCCCGTTGAATGTCCTGCGTGTCTTCCCCCGGAACACCACTGCCCACCACCCAGGCTTCAACGCGTCCCTTACCCATTGTGGCTTCGGGCAATGCCTGCAACACCAGGTCCTGGGCATGTTGTGGGCCGAGGTAGCGCACCATGCCTATGTTCGAGCGGGCAGCTGCGGTGGTGGAGAGCACTGCGGCACCGGGGTATTGCACCGATCCGGTGATGAGCCCCACCACACCACGCGTGTATTTCGAGTCGGTCACCTTCGACTCATGAATCGACATGCGGGCGAAATCGGCATCCACCATCTCAACGCTAGGCACCGCGGATTCGAGGTCGAAGCCGAAATCCACCAGACTGATCTCACCGCAGGTGTATGCGGCAGGGGGAAGCATGGCGCAGGGCTTCAGTGCGCCGAACATCATCGTGATGTCCGCGGGAATGTAGGCACCCGGCAATGTGCCATCATCCACGCCTATGCCCGAGGGCGTATCGACCGCAACCACCAACGGCTTGTGTTCACTGCCCTCGTCGGACTTGAAGGCGCCAAGCACCTCTGCGAGTGCGCGGGGAATGCCCTGCAGGGCATCGCGTACACCTATGCCGGTCATTGCATCAACGATGATATGGGAGCGTTTGGCGTAGCGAATGGCCGTCTCAAGTCGTTGCCCGGCCTCTCCCGAGGAGAATCCGGTGGGCACGCCGGGAATGCGTGAGCCCGGATCAAGCGTCCAAATGTGGCCGCCGGACTGCACGAAAGTGACGAACCCCTGTTCGTGCAGCTGCTTGCCGACGGCAATGGCCGTCACGTTCACGCCCTGTGCCGCAAGCATGGCACCGGTGAACAGGCCGTCTGCACCGTTGTCTCCCGCGCCGACAAGCACGCTGACCCGTATGTCATGCGGGTCAAGGGGAGCGTCTTCTATGATCTGCAGGATCTTGTGCGCCGTGGCGCGTGCCGCCATGCGCATGAGAGGCACGCCCTCCGCCAACAGCGGTTGCTCCATGGCACGCACATTGGCCACACTGTAGGCGGTGGTGGTCAGCAAATCGATGTGTGCGTCATCGAGCGCTGCGGTCTGCTCGCGTTGAGCGGTCTGTGAGGCCATAAGACATCCCTTCCGTATGGTCCATAAAACAGGATGGCGAATAGTCTCAACTCTAGTACGCGGCGCAAGGCGGCATGCATGATTGGGCGATAGCGTAACCTGTTTGCTTCACCTCTCAACGATAAATCGACATGGACGAATTCCCTGTCCATAGAATTGGGCATGACGCCCATGCGGATCTCGCCGCCGGGCATATCGGAAGGAACTGCAATGTGCACAGCCGTTCGTTTTGACGATGGACAGAACAATATGTACTTCGGCCGCAATCTCGATTGGAGCGAGGATTACGGGGAGAAAATCGTATTCGCCCCGCATGATTACCATTACACGCCGGCATTCAATGCCGAAGACAAGAACCACCCGGTGATCGGCATCGGCATCATCGTGGAAGATACGCCGCTGTATTTCGACTGCATGAACGATGCCGGCCTCGCCGTGGCGGGTCTCAACTTCGCCAAGTACTGCAAGTACGCCACCGAGGCGGTCAACTTCACCACGAACGTGGCCGCCTACGAGTTCCCCCTGTGGGTCACCCGCAACTTCACCAGCGTGGACGATGTGCAGGAGGCCCTGAAGAACGTGACGATCGTCGGCAAGCCCATCAATGACAGGTTCCCGGTGGCCACACTGCATTGGATCATCGCCGACAACACCCGCAGCATCGTCGTCGAATGCACCAAGGACGGCATGCACGTCTACGATGACGACGTCGATGTGCTCACCAATCAGCCACCGTTCCCACAGCAGATCGAGCATCTCGACAATTACGCCTACGTTTCCCCGCGTACCGGCAAGTCGGTGAAATGGGGAAGCTCGGAACTTGAGACCAATCAGGATTCCAACAGCTCCCAGGGGCTTCCGGGTGGCTATGGTTCCATGGCGCGCTTCGTGCGCGCGGCATACAACAATACGCATTATCCGACGCAGAGCGGCGAGGATGCCAACGTGAACCGCCTGTTCAAGACGTTGTCGACCGCCGCAGTGATCGAGGGGACTGCAATCTCGGCGAACGGCGAATTCGAGAAAACGCTGTATTCCGACTGCTATTCAACGGCCACGCAGACCGTGTATTTGAAGAAGTACGACGATATGGCCATGCATTCCTATGCCGTCAAGGATTTCGACGCCTCCTCGAACCAGTTGCAGAGCAAGTGAGCGAGGGCGCCAGAGGACTCCGTTCGGTAACGATTGCCCCGTAGACTGGGCTAATACGTATTCGGGATCTGCGCATGCGTGGGTCCCGATTTCTATGCCGAGAGAGGACGGAGGAACGGCATGTTCGAGGAACTGCATAGGAAGATGAACCGGTTCTGGAATGCCGATCGCACACTGAACGAGACGGATCCCGAGTTCATTGGGATCTTCAGCGAATTCGCATATGACACGGTGGTCAATGAGCCCGGTGCCAATGATGAGAAGCTCGACGACCATGCCCGTTGCATGGCGATCATCGCAGCCATCATCGGCTCACAGGGCATGGATGCCTTCGAGATGATGCTGCCTATCTCATATCACTCCGGCGTCACCTCCGTTGAGCTCAAGGAGATCGTGTATGAGGCCACGCCTTTGATCGGCTTCGCGCATACACTGCCGTATCTCAAACGAATCAATGATTATCTCAATGTGGAGAATGTGGAACTGCCCTTGGCGCCGCAATCCGCAATCGGTGAGCAAAACCGCGCAAAGGAAGGTGCCTCACTGCGCAGAACACTTTTCGGCGAATCTGCAGACAGTGACGACGAGGAGTTTCGCAAGATGGGCGCCGGTCACATCGATTCCTGGATCCGCGGCGATTACCTCGGTGCCTACTTCACGCGGAACGGACTGAGCTTGCAGGAACGGGAGATGATTGCATTCTGCCTGCTCATGGCGCAACCGGATTGCGCCAATGAGCTGCGCGGCCATATCATGGCGAACCTCCGGGTGGGCAACACCGCGCATTTCCTCATCGCAGTGGCTTCGCAATGCCTGCCGTACGTCGGGTATCCGCGCGCGGTGAACGCCGTGAAAACCATTGCGGAAGTGGCCCATAATGACAAACAGACAGTGTGACCGAACCGCCCGTGCGGTTCCGCACCCTTGCAATCAGTGAAGAAGTGAGCAATGAGTACATCCACGCAGACCGATATGGCACAACCTCGGCATATTCCACCCAAACCGGACAATCCGATCGTTCAGGAAGAGAGAAAGCATGAGGGCGCAGCCGTCAAGGCGGCGTTGGCGGCGAACGTCGGCGTGGCCATCGCCAAACTCGCGGCTTGGGCATTCACGCAATCCTCGGCCATGCTCTCCGAATCGGTGCATTCGATAGCGGACTGCACGAATGAGATCGTATTGATGGCCGGCGGCAGCGTGGCCCGCAAGAAACGCAAGAACCCGCAACACCCCTTCGGTTGGTTCCGCGTCAAATACTTGGCATCGTTCGTCGTGGCAACCTTGCTGTTCTTCGTGGGAGGCTTCTTCTCGACAAGCGAGGCCGTCAAGAAGATCACCGAGGTGCTCTCCGATCAGTCGGCACGAGTGGCGAACCGGGGTGAGCTCGTGGTTGCGCTGATCGTCGTGGTCATCAGCGCCTGCCTTGAGGGGTACGGTCTGCACCAGTCGGTCAAAGAGTCCAATGAACGCATGCGGCATACCGGAATGCCGCATATGGGCATCTATCGGTTCTGGAGAGTGACGAAATCCGCCGACCTCGCCTCGGTGATCATGGAAGACACGCTCGCATTGATCGGTCTGGTGTTCGCCTTCCTCGGCATAGGACTCGCGATCTGCACCGGTGACGAACTGTACGATGCGCTTGGCGGCATGTTCGTAGGCATCGTGTTGATTGCCGGTTCGCTGCTCCTCGCCTACAAGACCGGTTCGCTGCTCATAGGGGAGTCGGTGAGCCCGTTGACCCAGGAGCGGATCATCAAGGCGGTCGAGGGAACCGAGGGCGTGGAGGATCTCCTCAACATGCAGAGCGTGCATATGTCGGAAGACAACATTCTGCTCTGCCTCAAAGTGCAGACCTCCAAGCTCGACCGTGATTACGATGTGACGACGGTGAACAAGATCGAGGATGCGGTGCGTACCGCGATGCCATGGTATAACTGGGAAATCTATGTGGAACCCGATGTGATGCGAGAGACGCAGGCGGGGACGCCGGACGAACCGGTTGATCTCATGGAGTAGCAATCATCGTTCCTCGAATATCATAGTGGCCCGAACTTTCGTTCGGGCCACTATGATATTCGAATCCTGATTGCGCGCAAACAACGCCGCAACCCATCCCATCGCCTTCACTCCTCGGCGACAAGCTCCAGATACGAATCGTTCCACAGATCCTCGTCGCCATCCGGCATGAGCAGCACGCGCTCTGGTCGGAGCGCCTCGACGGCGCCCTCATCGTGGGTGACCAGCACAATCGCTCCCTCGTATTTCGAGATTGCCTTGAGAATCTCATTGCGCGAGGCGGGATCGAGATTGTTCGTGGGTTCGTCGAGCAGCAGCACATTGGCACGGGAGGTCACCAACGTGGCGAGCGCCAGTCTGGTCTTCTCGCCGCCCGAAAGCACGCGGGTGGGTTTGAAGGCATCGTCACCGGAGAACAGGAACGATCCGAGTATGGAGCGCGCTTGGGTGTCGGTGAGTTCGGGTGCCACTCGCTGCAGGTTCTCGAGCACGGTGATGCCTAGATCCAGGGTGTCGTGCTCCTGGGCGAAATAGCCGATTTTCGCGCCATGGCCGTATTCGACCACGCCGGTGTCCGGCTCCTCGAGATGGGCGAGCAAACGCAGTGTGGTGGTCTTGCCCGCACCGTTGTACCCGAGGATGACCACCCGGGAGCCTTTGTCGATGGCCAGATTGACTCCCGCGAATACGATGTTCGAGCCATAGGCTTTCGAGATGTCCTTCGCCTCGATGGGGGTCTTGCCGCATGGTGCCGGCTCCGGGAAGCGTATGTCGGCCACCTTCTCCTTCTTCTGGGCCACGGAGGTTTCGGCGAGGAGACGTTCGGCTCGACGCATCATGTTCTGCGCTGCCACGGCTTTTGTGGCTTTGGCATGCAGTCGAATGCCCTGCTGCATGAGGCGCTCGGCCTTCTTCTCAGCCACTTCACGCTCACGGCGACGGCGCTCCTCGTCCACGACGCGCTGGTGTAGGTATGCCTGCCAACCGAGCGAGTACATGTCGATCTGGCCGAGCTGGGCGTCGAGGTGCCATACTTTGTTCACCACCTCGTCGAGCAGTTCGTTGGAGTGGGAGATTACGAGGAATCCGCCTTCGTATTTCTTCAGGAATTCGCGCAACCACAGTATGGAATCGGCATCTAGATGGTTTGTCGGTTCGTCCAGGATGAGCGTGTCGGCATCGGAGAAGAGGATGCGTGCCAGTTCTATGCGTCGGCGTTGTCCGCCGGAGAGCGTGCCGAGTTGTTGGCCCATGACCTCCTGGGGTAGGCCGAGGCTGGCGGCCATTGCGGTCGCCTCCGATTGCGCCGCATACCCGCCGGCTTTCTCGAAATCCTGCATCGCCTTGTCGTACCGGTTCATCGCCTTCGTCATCACGTCGGGATCCGGGCTGGTCATCTCTTTCTCGGCCTTGCGGATTCGTTTGATGATTGAGGCGATGTCACGTGCGCTCATCATACGGTCGAGCGCCGTCTGTTCCGGATCGGCGGCATGGGTGTCCTGCGGAAGGTAGCCGAGTTTGCCCGAGACACGAACGGTGCCCGCGGTGGGGAGCATGTCTCCGGTGATGACGCGGGTGAGTGTGGTCTTGCCTGCGCCGTTTCGGCCCACCAGGCCGATTTTGTCACCCTTCGTCACATGGAAGTTCGTCGGGTGCAGCAGCGTGCGGGCACCGATCTGAATCTCAAGTCCCTGCGCGTCAATCGGCATGGGTCACCATCTCCTGTATGAACTCTCGTATGTCTTGTATCTCCCGGGCGACGATCGCATGCGCCGTCTGCGGGTAGTCCCGGTATGTCAGCCTGCCGGTTCGCTGCAGGCATTCGCGGAGCCCGCATTGGTCGGCCCGCGGAATCGTCGTGTCATCCTCGCCATAGCATAGTAAGAAACGTGTACGGCTGTGCATGAGCCGCTCCCGCTCGTCATCGGATAATCCACCGACGAAGGAGGGGCTCATCAATATGGCGGCGTCGAACATCGTGGGCTCCGCAAGCACCATACGCAGACTCATATAGCCACCTTGGGAGAACCCGATGCAGACGGTCGGACGATTGCGGCAGATGGGGGAGTCGAGCAACCGCATGATTCCCCCGATGTTTTCATCTGCCAACCGTCTGCGCTCCTCGGCGCCGCATCCATGCGGGTACCACGAATAGCCGCCCATGTACTCACGCTCGAATGGGGCGCGGAAACTGATGTAGCTCATCTGGTCGTGCTTGCCAACGGCCTCAATGACGCGGATCATTTCATGCTCGTCATTTCCGTACCCGTGGAACATGAGGAACAGTGGCGAGGAATCGTCGTGGATATGGCATAGGGCGTTGAGCATATCAGGCTCCTTGGGTCTTCTTATTCCTACATCTTCAACCGGCAGGCGAACCGGAATCAGTCGAAAATGCGCTCTCGATATATGTCGACAAGTTGGTCGAGCGTCTTCGAGGCGTATGCAGGTGAAGTGGAGGGAAGAGCCGTTTCAGGTACATGGATGCCATTGCACTCGAGCATCGGCTCGCTGTATTTGTGGAACAGCTGGTCCGCCTTCTGCCCGCACGCGTAGATATGTGAGATCTGTGAATTGCGAATGATCTCGCTCAAGTCGCTGGGCACGACGTTGCGGATGCTCGAATCGCTGGCGCCGACAATATCGCATGACTCCACCGTGTCCCACAACGCGAACCGGTGACGCAGTGCGAATGCCCGGCGTGAATCCGGGGTGTCTCCAACCACGTCGGATGCATCTTCCGGATCGGCGAACAACGCCTGCATGATCGGCCAGAACCGGTTGCGCGGATGCATGTAGAAGAAGCCGGCTTCCCGTGATTTCGGGCTCGCCATGGTGCCAAGGAACAGGCGAGTCGAATCCGCCGCATAGCAGGGTCCGAAACCATGCTCCACATGAATAAATCGTTCCATAGTGCTCACCTCATACACAACAGCCGCGTACCCGGGAAATTCCGGTACGCGGCTGGCTGACTCACAGACGGCGTGACGAAAGCCTCACCTATGCTCCTAGGCGCCTGGGTGATCCGTCGATTGCAGTTCTCCGTCGGATTCCACGCTCTTCCGTCCCTGCTCATCCACCGCACCCGCATGTGCCGAGGAGAGCGCGTCCGCGGAATTGAGCCTTCCGGTCAGATGACGCCATGGCAGATACATGAGTGCGGCGGCGATGGTCTCGGCGATGATGACAATCACTGCGGTGATCTTCGAAGTGTCCATGATTCGAATCGCCACTCCGAGCACGGACCACAACACGCACAGCCCGAACACCCAATCACCCATGTACCAGCGCATGGCGCAGGCGGCAGCCAGCAACAGCAAAGCCAGGATGATTGTGGAAATCATCTGTCCGAACGCAGAAAGCGAACCGTCTTTGGACAGATAGTAGCTCACTGCGCGTGCGATGTCGGTGATGGTCTCGATTCCCAGCCATGAACCCCAAAGCGAGAACGGAACCCAGCCCCACAGCGTTCTGTCATGTCTCCGGGAGAAGAACCATAGCACCCAGATCACTATGGTCGAGGCAAACACCAAGGTGATCGTGGCCGGGTAGTTCACGGCATGGAAGCAGAACAGCCACGCGATTTGCAGTACGCAGGCGGCAATGAACAAGATTCCGAGGAGACTGGCCGGGATCTTGCCCAGGTTCCTCGCGCGGTGCTTATCGTTGCCGAGACGCACAAGCCAAACGGCGGCGAAAACGAATATGACCGCCCAGATGAGATCCGTATATCGCGCCGGCACGAACCAAGTGAACGCCTCCGAATGCTGCGGCTTGACCATTCGACGCATCACGCCGGTCTGTGCCAGCACGTTGCACACGACCAATGCGGCGAACGACACCCACGCACAGATCATCTCAATGTCATGCCGCACCTTCTGTTGCGAACGCTGCGAACTGCTTTTCGGCTCCACGGTCACCGCATTGGCCTGCGTATGCTCTGTCTGTCTCTTCTCGCCCATCAGCTCTCCCAGATACGAGTGAATGCATGTGTATGACTCCACGATATAGCCAGCCGGCGCGCATGTTCGGCATGAGCATCGAATTCAGTCAACCGGGAAAACCCGACGACGGAATATGCGGCGACGGCATATGTTGTTATTTGGGTGGCTGCGGCACACGTCCCACAATCGAACAAGTGTTCGACTTTTGCGTGGAATTGATGTACGATACTGCATACACATAAGCCGATCGCATACAGACGGCGTGGAAAGAGCGATGCCTGACGGGAGGAATGCCTTGGCAAATCATGATGCACGGGCGAGCAGGGAAACGGTCGTGGAAAAGGTGATGACGAGCGACTCGTTCCTGAGCAGGGAGCTCGGCAAGGCACCCCTCGAGGAACACGATGGCAATCTGGTGGCCGACATCGGCCACTTGCCCAATGATCTCAAAATCGTGGTGCAGGGTGCCCGCGAGCACAACCTCAAGGATGTGGATCTGGAATTCCCCCGAAACCGCATGGTCGTGTTCACAGGCCTATCGGGGTCCGGCAAGTCATCGATGGCTTTCGACACGTTGTTCGCGGAGGGCCAGCGCAGGTATGTCGAATCGCTTTCCGCCTATGCCCGCCAGTTCCTCGGGCAGATGGACAAACCGGATGTCGATTTCATCGAGGGTCTGAGCCCGGCGGTCTCCATCGACCAGAAAACGACCAACCGCAATCCACGTTCCACGGTGGGAACGATTACCGAAATCTACGATTACCTGCGCCTGCTGTTCGCCAGAACCGGCATACCGCACTGCCCGGTGTGTGGCGAACCGGTGCAGGCCCAGACCCCCCAGCAGATGGTGGATGCACTGCTCGCATACCCCGAGCGAACCCGCTTCCAGATTCTGGCGCCAGTAGTGCGAGGGCGAAAAGGGGAGTTCACCGATCTGCTCGAACTTCTGCGTGGCGATGGGTACGCGAGAGCCATCATAGACGGCGAGATGCGGCAACTGTCCGACGACATCACGCTGACGAAGCAGAAGAAGCATACGATCTCGGTCGTCATCGACCGTTTGGTGATTCGTGATGGCATTCGCCAGCGTCTTACGGATTCCGTTGAGACTGCGCTGCGATTGGCCCATGGGGTGATGGTCGCCGAATTCGTCGACCTGCCACAGGACGATCCGAAAAGGCAGGTGCCGTTCTCCGAGCATATGGCCTGCCCGAATGGCCATACCCTCGATCTCGACGAGATCGAGCCGCGCACGTTCTCGTTCAATGCGCCCTATGGTGCATGCCCGGAATGCACGGGCCTCGGTTTCAGCTTGGAAATCGACCCCGAACTCGTGGTTCCCGACCCCGACAAGACGTTGAACGAGGGAGCCATAGAGCCTTGGATGATGACGAAGAGCAGCGGCGACTATTACCGCCACCTGCTTGAAGGACTCGCCGATCAGATGGGGTTCAGTCTCGATACCCCATGGAAGGACCTCCCCGAGGAGGTGCGCCAGGCAATCCTCTACGGCCGCGACTTCAAGGTTGAGGTTTCGTATCGTAACCGCTGGGGACGTATGCGCGAATACACCACCGGCTTCGAAGGTGTGATTCGATCCCTCATGCGACGACACGAGGAGACCGATTCCGAACAACGCAAACAATACTATGAATCGTACATGCGCGAAGTGCCCTGCAGCGCCTGCCACGGCAAGCGACTCCGACCGGAGGTGCTGGCCATCACCGTCGACGGGGAATCAATCGCCGATGTGTGCGACATGGCGGCCGAGCGCAGCCTCGAATGGATCAACAACCTCTCACTGACCGGAGCTGCGGCGAAAATCGCGGGTGGGGTGGTCAAGGAGATCCGAGCACGCCTCGGATTCCTCAACGATGTCGGCCTGAACTACCTCACTCTTTCCCGTGCCGCCAAAACGCTGTCTGGAGGCGAAGCCCAGCGCATTCGACTGGCGACCCAAATCGGCTCCGGACTCGTGGGCGTCATGTACGTACTCGACGAGCCGTCAATCGGACTGCATCAGCGAGACAACGCCCGGCTCATCTCCACATTGCATCATCTTCGCGACCTCGGCAACACGCTCGTGGTGGTCGAACATGATGAAGACACGATCACGAGCGCCGATTGGGTGGTAGACATCGGCCCGAAGGCCGGCGAACAGGGCGGAGAGGTCGTGTATTCCGGCCCCGCCGAACACCTTGTCAACGCGCCGCGGTCGATCACCGGCGACTACATTGCGGGGCGCCGTAGCATCGAAGTGCCGAAGACACGGCGCAAGATAGACCGTTCACGCATGCTGAAGGTGGTGGGCGCCCGCGAGAACAATCTGAAGAACATCGACGTCAAGTTCCCCCTCGGCGTGATGACCTGCGTGACCGGCGTCTCCGGATCCGGCAAATCGACACTCGTGAATCAGATTCTCTACCCGGTGCTGGCCGACAAGCTCAACGGTGCACGGATCGTGCCCGGCAAGCATACGCGTGTCGAGGGTGTGGACCAGTGCGACAAGGTGATTCATGTCGACCAGAACCCGATCGGACGCACCCCCCGTTCGAATCCGGCGACCTACACCGGCGTATGGGACAAAATCCGCGCCCTGTTCGCCAAGACTCCCGAGGCACAGGTTCGCGGCTACGGTCCCGGACGGTTCTCCTTCAATGTCAAGGGCGGCCGTTGCGAAGCCTGTCACGGTGACGGCACCTTGAAGATCGAGATGAACTTCCTTCCGGATGTCTATGTGGAATGCGAGGAATGCCACGGCAAACGCTATAATCGCGAAACACTCGAGGTGAAGTACAACGGCAAGACCGTCAGCGACATCCTCGACATGCCGATCAGCGAAGCCGCCGAGTTCTTCAAGGCGTACCCCTCCATCTCACGCTACCTTGACACATTGGTGGACGTCGGGCTGGGGTATATCCGTCTAGGACAGCCAGCCACCACGTTGTCGGGTGGCGAATCCCAACGCGTGAAGCTGGCCACCGAGCTGCAACGACGTTCCACCGGCAAGACGGTCTACATTCTCGACGAGCCCACCACCGGCCTGCACTTCGAAGACGTGAACAAGTTGCTGCTGGTGCTGCAGGGACTCGTCGACAAAGGCAACACGGTGATCATCATCGAGCACAACCTCGATGTGGTGAAGTCCTGCGACTGGCTCATCGACCTTGGTCCCGAGGGCGGCGATGGAGGTGGCACGATCGTCGCCGAGGGAACGCCAGAGCATCTGGTCACATGCGAGGGGTCTTGGACAGGCAGATTCCTCGCACCGATGCTCGAACGGGCATCGTGCGACATGCACCAATGACACATTGCCATGCCGCACGCACCGTCGGCAAAATCATTCACGGCAACAAGCGATAAGGGGAGACATGCCCATTTTCGAGCGTCATGCGCCAGGAACCTGGAGGCATCTTGCCGATGATCTCATGGGAGCCACCGGCAATACCAGCGCCGGCGGCCATGCACAGATGCCGGAGGACGTGAATGCGAACGGCGCACCGTTACTCGGTGACTCCCGTGATCTCTTCAGGCCCAAGACGGGTGACATTCCTGTCCAGCCCGGCGTCTATAAGTGGCGCGATGGCGACGGACAGGTAATCTATGTAGGCAAGGCCAAGAACCTGCGCAACCGTCTGTCCAACTATTTCCAGCCATTGCGGCAGCTGCACCCGCGCACCCAGACCATGGTGCTCACAGCCCGATCCTTGGAATGGACGGTGGTGGGCACCGAATTGGAGGCGCTCACACTGGAATACACCTGGATCAAAGAGTTTGACCCCCGGTTCAACGTGCAGTTCAGGGACGACAAGACCTATCCATACCTGGCGCTGTCGATAGGCGAGGAGTACCCGCGTATCTGGGTCACGCGCAGCCGCAAGCGCCGTGACACCCGCTACTATGGGCCGTATGCGAAGGTGTGGGATCTGCGCAAAAGTCTCGACGGACTCCTACGCACCTTCCCGGTGCGCACGTGCACCGATGCGAACTTCCGCAAGGCGCAGCTCACCAATAGGCCATGCCTGCTGGCGTCGATAGGCAAATGCTCTGCCCCCTGTGTGGGGCGCATAACCCCGCAAGACCACAAGCGCCTGTGCGAGCAATTGGTCGGCGTGCTCACCGGAGGCATAGGCAAATCGTATGTGGCGAAACTCACTGCAGCTATGAAGGAGGCAAGTGCCGAACTCGATTTCGAAAAAGCCGCGCGCCTGCGAGATGAGATCCAGATGCTCTCCACGGTTGTGGAGCAGAATGCGGTTGTTCTCGATCAGGATGTGGATGCCGATGTGTTCGGCATTGCATCCGATGAGCTTGAGGCGTCGGTGCATGCATTCTTCGTGCGCTCGGGCTCGATTCGCGGAGAACGCAACTGGAGTGTGGAACGCGTCGAAGATGTCGATGACACCGAACTGATCAGCGATCTGATCATGCAGGTGTATTCGGAACTGTACAGTGAACGTGAAGCAGGTGGCTTCCGCCGGACCGATGCACTGCCATCCTCTCGACCGACCGTGGACCCACCGATGGCCCAGGCTGCGACGCTTGACGCGGCCGTGAGCGCGGAACCCACGCCGATTCGTATGGAAAAAGCACAGATCAAAGTCGAAGAGCAGCGCACGGCCATGGGATCGACACAGCGCATGTCGGCCGGCGACGCGTCATCCCGTGCACAGTCGACCAAGGCGCGTAACGCAAGACGCGAGCAGACCGGTCGTGCCGATCTGCTCGAACCGATCGCCCCTGTGCCCAGACAGGTGCTGGTCTCAGTGATACCCGCGCGTGCCGATGACCTGGAACAATACTTGCGACGGCTTCGCGGTGGCGCGGTCTCGATTGGGACGCCTGCAAGAGGTAACAAGCGGCAACTGCTCGAACGCGCCGAACAGAACGCACAGCAGGCGTTGCAACGTTCGAAAATGAGCCGCATCTCCGACATAGGTGCGCGTACGACCGCCATGAACGATGTGGCCGATGCGCTTGGACTCAGCCAGGCGCCGTTGCGCATCGAATGCTATGACATCTCGAATACAGTGGGCGGGGCGTTCCAAGTGGCATCCATGGTGGTGTTCGAAGACGGCATGGCCCGGAAATCCGAATACAGACGCTTTGCCATACGTGGTGCCGACGGCAAAGGTGCGGTGGATGATCTCAGTGCGCTGTATGAGACGCTGACCAGACGATTCAAGCATGGGAACATTGCGGGAGACACCGGCGAAAGCATGGACAACGAGAAGCGGGTTTCGCAGGAGGGAGAGCTGGAATCCGCCGAGCAGGTCCAACAGGAAATAGTCCAGCAGAACACCGACCGCCGTCATTTCGCCTACAAACCGAATCTGGTGGTGGTCGATGGCGGCAAGCCTCAGGTGATGGCCGCCGCGAAAGCATTGGAGGACTGCGGTGTGACTGACGTGGCCGTGTGTGGCCTGGCCAAGCGCATGGAAGAGGTGTGGGTGCCGGACGACGACTATCCGGTCATTCTCAAACGTTCATCGGAGGGCATGTACCTGCTCCAACGTGTCCGTGATGAATCACACCGCTTCGCCATCAACTACCATCGTCAGACCAGACGCAAGGGTGCCCTCCGCTCGGCACTCGACGAGATTCCGGGAATCGGCCCGACGTTCCAGAAGCGGCTGCTGAACCACTTCGGGTCAGTGCGGCGCATGAAACAGGCCAGCCTCGAAGAACTGGAATCTGTGAAAGGCGTTGGCCATGCCAAAGCACAGGCCATCTACGAAGCACTGCATGACAATGCTTCGTGAACACCTATATGCGTTATTGCAATGGCTATGAGTCGTTGTTGTGGCATGCGCCGATGCCGCAACAAAGCGCAGCTATGCTGTAGAGTGCTGTAGGGCATGCAACGGGCATGCACAAATGAGGGGATGAGAATATGGATGAGATGCAACGATGTGCGGTATTAGGCAAACCAATCGCGCATTCGCTGTCGCCGGTGTTGCATGAGGCGGCGTATCGAGCGCTTGGTCTTGGGCAATGGTCGTATACGAAGCAGGAAGTGGCTGAAAGCGAGCTTCCCTCATTCCTTGGCTCACTGGACCCCTCCTGGCGAGGCTTGAGCCTGACGATGCCGCTCAAACGCACCATCGCCCCCTTCGGCATTGCACGGAACCAATGGGCACGGGAGCTTGGCGTCGCCAATACCGTCGTATTCGATTGGGATTCCCCCTCCACTTCTGAGGGTCAGGATCTTCCGGCCATGGCACTCTACAATACTGATGTCTATGGTATCGTGCGTGCTTTCCATGACGCCTTTCGCACCCATGGCATGACGTTGCCAGCTCAGCCAAACGCAGTCATACTCGGCAACGGTAACACCGCGACTTCGGCATTGGCGGGGTGCATCACGATGGGCTGTTCCCAGGTCACCGTCGCCGCGCGGCACCCGGATCGCAGCACGGCACTGATCGACCTGGGTGCCGCGCATGGCGTGACGGTTCGTAGCATCCCATTGGAGGATTGCCTTCCGGCACTGGAACAATGCGACATCGCGATCAGTACGATTCCCGGGACGGGCGCCGATGTGGTTGCTCGGCGTTTCGCGGAGCATGCACAGCCCATCCATGGAGCACTGCTCGATGTCGTATATGATCCCCGCCCAACCGAACTCATGGTAGCTTGGCGCGATCGTGGCGGTCTCGCCATAGGAGGAGAGCGAATGCTGCTGCATCAGGCCGTGGCGCAAGTGTTGCTGATGACGGGAACAATCGGGGGAGACGATGTGGACGATGCCCTGAATAATCCACCCCAAACCGGTACACTGGAACAGGCCATGTGGGAAGCGTTGGAGAAGGAGCTGTGATGCAATCCGCACACAATGAACAAAGAGGCGTGGAGTCGGAATCCGCACACGCATCCTCTCCAGCAGAAGGCTTCGAAGTGCTGCTCATCACCGGCATGAGTGGTGCAGGTCGCTCACATGCAGCCCATAGCATAGAGGATATGGGATGGTATGTAGTGGACAATATGCCACCCAAACTCCTCGAACCCATGGTGGACATGATGACCGCGTCAAAATCCGGGTTCCATAAGCTTGCAGCAGTGATCGACGTGCGCTCCCGCGACTATTTCATGGACCTGAGTTCGGTGCTCTCGCATCTGGATGATCTGGGCCTCAAAACGCGCATCCTCTTCCTGGATGCCGATGACAACGTACTGGTCAAGCGATTCGAATCCGTCCGCCGGCCGCACCCTTTGCAGCAGGGTAACCGTCTTATAGACGGCATCCACGAGGAGCGGAAGCTGCTCGAGAACCTCGAGGAACGTGCCGACATCGTGATCAACACCTCGAAGCTGAGCATCCACCAGCTCTCCACCAAGCTTTACGAGGCTTTGACAGGCAACGGACCTACAACCGTTTCCGTGCACATCTTCAGTTTCGGTTTCAAGTACGGCATACCGATCGATGCCGATTTCGTGGCCGATGTGCGATTCCTGCCCAATCCCTACTGGGTGCCACAGCTACGCGAGCTCAACGGGCATGATGCACCGGTGAGCGAATACGTGCTGTCGAATGACAAGGCCACACAGTTCCTCGATGCCTATGAGAAGGCCATCGAAATAGCGATCCAAGGCTATGCACAGGAGGACAAGCATTATGTGACGATCGCAATCGGTTGCACCGGCGGCCAGCATCGTTCCGTGGCGATGAGCGAGGCATTGGCATCAAGATTGCGGTCGCATGGTCTCTCGGTCTCCGTCTCGGCCCGAGAGTTGGATCGGAAAACCCAATGATTGCAAGCGTTTTCCCATATCATGAAAGCAACTTCAACATGTGGGAAAACTCAACAAAGATGTCCAAGACGTTCGGTATCACAGAACAGCGGAGTCAATGAGACACGCCGAACCGTAATAGGTACCACACAACTTACAGGAGGATCTTTTGGCGCTTCTCGATGAGGTCAAAAGCGAGTTGTCGAACATCGATGGGGGATCCCCGGCGGTGCAGAAGGCACAGGTGACGTCGATGCTGTACTTCGGCCGAGGATTCCGCAAGGTGCAGCGTGAATCCTCGACGCAGATCATCGTCCAACCACAATTCGACTCCATGGAAGCCGCCCACTGGCTCCAGGAAACAATCGAGAGCCTGTATAAAATCCCAGCCGCCCTCAAATCCGTCGATGTGAAGACCCCTCATGGCTCCATGCGTCGATATGCCGTGGACGTCGGCGCACGCGCCGGTTTCGCATTGGCGGTGCGCACCGGCATGATAGACCCACGGCTCAACCGTATCGTCCGCGGACTGCCAACGGATCTGTCCAACGGCAACATTGCCCAAATCAAGGGTGTGTGGCGTGGTGCCTTCATGTCTGCTGGTGTGCTTTCGGATCCCGACAAACCTAGCGCGCTTGAGATTATCTGCCCGAACGAGGAGACAGCGGATTCGCTCATCGCCATGGGTCAGCGCCTCGGCATACGAGCTGCAAAGCATACGGTGCGCAGTTCCGTACGCGTCCATCTCTCCGACCCGGATGCCATCGAACGGCTCCTCACGATGATGGGAGCCTCAAGCACGGTACGCGATTGGACCGGCAAGAGACCCGACACCGAATCACACCATCGCGCCAACCGACTGGCAAACTTCGATGACGCGAATATGCGCCGCAGCGCGAAAGCCGCCGCAGAGGCCGTGGTGAAAGTGCAGCATGCATTCGATGTGCTCGGAGACGATATTCCGCAGAATCTTCGTGCCGCCGGGCAATTGCGCATCGATCACCCCGATTTCTCCTTGGAGGAGCTCGGACGAGCCGCCCGCCCGCAGATCAGCAAGGACGCGGTGGCGGGCCGTATCCGTCGTCTGCTGCAACGGGCAGAGAAAGCGGAGCAGGACGCCGCAATGGCGTAAGCTGGTGTACAGCGTGATGTTGCGTAACGGATAATCGAGCCGATATCGCGTGGATTTGACGCTAGAATGCAAGGGATGGCATAAGCCACACCCGCATTCTTGCGGTAAGAAAGGATAACGAATGAAGACACTCAAGGATCTTGGAGATCTGAAGGGCAAGCGCGTTCTGGTTCGCGCAGATTTCAACGTTCCGTTGGATGGGACTACGATCACCGACGATGGTCGTATCAAGGCGGCGCTGCCTACCATCGAAGCTCTGCGCAAGGAAGGCGCCAAGGTCATTCTCATGGCTCATCTTGGTCGCCCGAAGGGCAAGGTCGTTCCGGAGCTTTCCCTGGCTCCCGTGGCTGCACGCTTGAGCGAACTTCTCGGCGTTCCTGTGGTTCTCGCCTCCGACACCTATGGCGAGGACGCCCAGGCCAAGGTAGCCGCCATGAAGGATGGCGACGTTGTGCTGCTGGAAAACGTTCGTTTCAACCCTGAGGAGACCAGCAAGGACGAGGCCGAGCGTGCCGCATACGCCAAGAAGCTTGCGGCTCTGGGCGATGTGTTCGTCTCCGACGGCTTTGGTGTGGTTCATCGCGCACAAGGTTCCGATTACGATGTCGCTGCCGACCTGCCGGCCGCCGCTGGCTTGCTGGTGGAGAAGGAAGTCAACGCCCTCTCCAAGGCGACCGAGGATCCGGAGCGTCCGTTCACCGTTGTGCTCGGTGGCTCCAAGGTCTCCGACAAGCTCGGAGTGATCGAGAACCTGCTCGACAAGGCCGATCGTCTCGTCATTGGCGGCGGCATGGTGTTCACCTTCCTCAAGGCCAAGGGTTATGAGGTCGGCACCTCCCTGCTGGAAGAGGATATGATCGACCAGGTCAAGGGCTACATCGAAACCGCCGACAAGAACGGCGTCGAACTTGTGCTTCCCGTTGACATCGTCGTGAACAAGGGCTTCCCGGCTGGTGACACTCCGGTCGATCCGAAGGTGGTTCCCGCCGATCAGATTCCGTCTGACATGATGGGCCTCGACATCGGACCTGAGTCGTGCAAGCTGTTCCACGACAAGATTGTCGATTCCAAGACGGTCGTGTGGAACGGCCCGATGGGCGTCTTCGAGGTTCCTGCCTTCGCGGCAGGCACCAAGGCCGTCGCCCAGGCTCTGGTGGATGCCACCGAACATGGTGCCTTCACCATTGTCGGCGGTGGTGATTCCGCTGCGGCCGTGCGCCTGCTCGGATTCCCCGAGGATGGCTTCTCGCACATCTCCACGGGTGGCGGCGCCTCTCTCGAATTCCTCGAGGGCAAGGAGCTTCCGGGCCTCAAGGTCCTCGAGTAGGGATTCACAACACTAGCCCAATAACGGTGTGACGTGGCGCCCGGCAATAGGTACTGGGCGCCACGTTCTCATATGGAGGACAGGCAAGGCAATATGGCATCGACACGACGCATCCCCATGGTTGCGGGCAATTGGAAGATGAACTTCGATCATCTTGAGGCGACCGAGTTCGTCCGAGCATTCTCCAAGAACCTCAAACGATGCCATTTTGACTTCAACCGTTGCGAAGTGGCGCTTTTCCCGTCATTCACCTCGATTCGCAGCGTTCAGGTGATGGTGGAATCCGAACACTTGCGCATCAGATACGGGGCCCAGGCCGTTTCGGTCACGTCACAGGGGGCGTTCACCGGTGACGTCTCTGCGGACATGCTCGCGCATCTGGGTTGCAGCTATGTGATTGTAGGCCATTCGGAACGGCGCAAATACCATCCGGAGGACGATGCGAACATCGTCGATCAGGTACGAGCGGTGCTTGCCGCCGGCATGCAGCCTATCCTATGCGTCGGCGAGAGTCTGGAGGAGAGACGCAAGGGCATTGAACTTGAGTTTGCCGTCGGCCAGGTGCATGACGTGACACGCGACCTTTCCGATGGGGAGGCATCAAAGCTCATCATCGCCTATGAACCCGTCTGGGCGATTGGCACGGGCATGGTTGCCACCCCGCAGACAGCGCAGGACGCCGCCCATGCCTTCCGTGTGGATCTGGCGAAATCATTTGGCGACCATGTGGCGCAGACCGTGCGTGTACTGTATGGAGGCTCGGTGTCTTCGAAGAACTGTGTGGAGCTGATTGAGGAGCCAGACGTCGACGGCTTCCTCATCGGAGGTGCCGCCCTCGACGCCGATGAGCTCACCATAATCTGCAGGAAGACGATTGCGACAACATCTTCACATGATAATGGTTGATTTTGCACGCTTTTTCGCGAACTTGCGGTACACTGGGCAACGGTATTGAAATTTGGAGGTTCACCCGTGACTGTAGTCAAGCTGATTCTGCAGATTGTGCTGGTTGTGCTCAGTCTGCTGCTTACCCTGCTCATCCTCATGCACAAAGGTAAGGGCGGCGGCCTGTCCGACATGTTCGGCGGCGGCCTTACGCAGAACGCCGGTTCCTCTGGCGTTGCCGAGAAGAATCTGAACCGTTGGACTGTGATCATCGCACTCATCTGGGTTGCCATCATCATTGCGCTCGGACTGTTCACCAAGTTCGGTATCGCCTGATATGAGTTTGTGAAAGGACCCATGCTCCTCCCTAGGAGGGCATGGGTCCTTTCGTTTTTGTTGTACAACAGCGTAGACCTACGAATAGGAGAGTGGACTTGACGGAACCATTCATTGTCGCCGATCTGGACGGCACATTGCTCCATGACGGCAAGACCTTCGAACAACGCGCATTGTCGGACTATACGATTCGCACTGTTGACACATTGCATCGCAACCATGTTCCGTTTGTCGTGGCCACCGCGCGTCCAGTCAGCACAGGTCTTGACATGGTACGCCGATTGCATGCCGATGCATGCATCTATCTCAATGGTGCACTCATCGACTTCCATCCAGCGACCTCTGATTACGCGATGCTCACCGGAACCAAATCTGCTCCCAACGGGCAACTGTTGAAAATAGGTTTCTCTTCAGATTATGCCTGCGAGGTGTGCCGATCAATCACGCATGTGATTCCCGACATCGAGATAGGCATCGTCATGGATGACGTACGATATACGAATTTCGACGTATCCAAGTACTGGAAGACACAGACGTGGCGATTCACTGATTTCGCCGACGTCCCAGAGGGCACCGCAGACAAGATTATCATCTTCCCCACCAACGAACAGACTCCGTTGCTCAGCACATTGCTTCCTGACGAACTGTCGCTCAACATCAGCGAGGGAAGTCTGTGGATGCTCATGGATCCACATGCGAACAAACAGTACACCATGGAACTGCTGTGCGACCGCTGGAACATCGATTTGAACAATGTGGTCGCATTTGGCGATGACATCATCGACATTGACATGATGCAGCGTGCGGGAACCGGAGTGGCCGTCGCCAATTCGAATCCGAAAGTATTGAACATAGCCGATGAGGTATGCGCTTCGAATAACGATGACGGCGTGGCGAAATGGATTGAACATCACATACTCATAAATTGAACTTGAACTTTTATATTTTGAACATAGAAATGTACAAATCAAAATTATGTTCAACCGTTACGGTACGCTTCGAAGTAACACTTATGGTCTAAGTTCAACGGAGGGACGGCATGGCCGATTTCACCACGCGCCTCAATCAGGCGATGGAGTTGCGCAACATCAAGCAGATCGACTTCGTCAAAGTGGCGCAGGACCATGGCGTCAAGCTGGGGCGCAGCCACATCAGTCAATATGTGAGCGGCAAAACAAGACCGCGCCGCGATATTGAGCGATTCCTCGCGGCTGTATTGCGGGTGAACGCGGATTGGCTGGCAGGCGAGAGCGTGCCGTTCGATGATGATCCTGAAACCTTCGCAAAGATTGAACACGAGAGCCCAGACGGCAATTTTGAACATATCAATAGAGTTGAACAGAATAGTTCAATTCAGAATTCTGAACATATTGAACATAATAATGAACTCGCTAAAATTGAACAGGAGCAAGACATGGAACCGGCAGCGAACAATAATGTACAGGACCCCTCGTTCCCTGATGTGCCATCAAGTGTCACGCCGGAACCCATGAGCATCGGATCGCGGCGGGTCTTCACCAAGTCACATAAACTGGACAACGTGCTCTATGACGTACGCGGACCGGTGGTCAACGAGGCGGCGCGCATGGAAGCAGCCGGCATGCATGTGATGAAACTCAATATAGGCAATCCAGCCCCATTCGGATTCCGTACACCGGACGAAGTCGTCTATGACATGGCACAACAGCTCACCGATACGGAGGGGTATTCGGCGTCAAAGGGACTCTTCTCGGCCCGTAAGGCGATCATGCAGTACGCTCAGCTCAAGAACCTGCCGAATGTGGGAGTAGAAGACATCTACACCGGCAACGGTGTGAGCGAGCTCATCAATCTCAGCATGAGTGCGTTGTTGGACGACGGAGACGAAGTGCTGCTACCGGCCCCCGACTACCCGTTGTGGACGGCATGCGTCACCCTGGCAGGAGGGAAACCGGTGCATTACGTCTGCGACGAACAGTCGGAGTGGTATCCGGACATCGACGATATGCGTGCCAAGATCACCGATCGCACCAAGGCAATCGTCATCATCAACCCGAACAATCCGACAGGCGCGCTCTATCCGACCGAGGTGCTGCAGCAGATCGTCGAACTGGCACGGCAGCATCAGCTCATGATCTTCTCCGACGAGATCTATGACCGCCTCGTCATGGATGGGCTCACCCACACGTCAATCGCCTCCCTCGCACCGGACCTGTTCTGCGTGACCTATAGCGGTTTGTCGAAGTCTCATATGATCGCTGGGTACCGCATCGGCTGGATGATTCTGTCAGGCAACAAGTCGATCGCGAAGGATTACATCGAAGGCCTTGACATGCTCACGAACATGCGCATCTGCTCGAACGTACCCGCCCAATCGATCGTGCAAACGGCATTGGGAGGCCATCAGAGTGTCAACGACTACCTCGTTCCGGGGGGCCGTATATACGAACAGCGTGAATACATCTACAACGCGCTGAACTCAATCGATGGCATCACGGCGGTCAAACCGAAGGCGGCCTTCTACATCTTCCCGAAAATCGATGCGAAGAAATTCAACATTCGCAACGACGAGCAATTCGCGCTCGATCTGCTGCACGACGAGAAACTGCTCATCGTGCAGGGCACCGGTTTCAATTGGAAGGACCCGGATCATTTCCGTGTGGTCTACCTGCCGCGCGTCGAGGTGCTCAAAGGCGCCGTCGACAAAATGACGCACTTCTTCAGCCACTATCGCCAATAGGCGCATGCATGGCTTGGCGAACAACAGGGAATGTGGAAAGGATGACAGGCGACATGACCGAGGGGAACATCAGCGCGAACGATCAGGCGATACTCGAGCTGCTCGAGAACGATGCCCGGCTCGATGCACGGGATCTGGCGGACATTCTGGGCGAGGAAGCACAAGAGGTGCAGCAGGCCGTCCGCCGCATGGAGGAGCAGAAGATCATCTGCGGTTACCATACGGTAATCAACTACAACAAGGTGCTGCGTGACGAGCGCATCATGGCGTTCATCGAGGTGGATGTCAGCCCGATGAAGGACAAGGGCTACGACCATACCGCGGCGTTGCTCGCCAAATACCCCGAGATTGATTCGCTTTACCTGATCACCGGCGACAACGACTTCATCTGCCTGGTGCAAGGCAAGACGATGTTCGAGGTGTGTCAATTCGTGGCCGATCGCATTGCCGTCATGGAGAACGTGCAAAGCACGAAAACGTTGTTCGTGCTCAAGCAGTACAAACAATCCGGCGTACTCACGGGCGCCGGTCGGCCGAACCGTGCCGAGGACCGTCTGGTGGTGAGCTACTGATGAAGCCGATCAACCAGACCATCGCGCATCTCAAACCGAGCGGCATTCGCAAATACTTCGATCTGGCGAACTCCATGGAGGGTGTGATCTCGCTCGGTGTGGGGGAGCCGGACTTCGACACACCGTGGCATATCAGTGCGAAAGCAGTGGAGTCCTTCGAAGACGGCCATACGCACTACACCGCGAACCGGGGACTCATCGCCCTGCGCAAGCAAATCGCAAGGTATTACCACAGCTGCTACGGCATCGACTACGACCCGCAATCCGAGATTCTCGTGACTGTCGGTGGTTCGGAAGCGGTGGATCTATGTTGCCGGACGTTGATCAGTCCTGGCGACGAGGTGATTGTGCTGGACCCGAACTATGTGGCTTACGAGCCGGCGATCCTGATGGCGGGTGGCGTGCCAATGCGCATTGAGCTCACGCAAGACAACGATTTCAAATTACTGCCGGAGGACCTCGAACGCGCGATCAGCGACCGTACCAAGGCAATCATTCTCAACTTCCCGTCGAACCCAACCGGTGGCGTGATGACCCGCGAGGACTACGAACGCGTGGTTCCAATCCTCAAGGAATCCGGAATCTACGTCATCTCCGACGAGATCTATTCCGAACTGCTGTTCGAGGGAGAATTCTGCTCACCTGCCAACTTCGAGCAGATTCGCGATCAGGTGCTCGTCATCAACGGCTTCTCGAAGGCCTTCGCCATGACCGGTTGGCGCCTCGGTTACGTGTTGAGCAACGCGGATCTGAGCCAACAGCTCACCAAAGTGCACCAGTTCGTCATCATGTCCGCACCCACATCGGCGCAGTATGCGGCGATTGAGGCGCTTGAACACGGCATTGCCGATACCGAGTCGATGCGCAGGGAATATGAATCACGGCGCAACCTCATCTGTGCCAGACTCAACCGTATGGGACTGACGACGAATGTACCGAAAGGCACGTTCTACGTGTTCACGAACATCACATCTTCAGGCCTCACCTCAGACGAGTTCTGCGTGCGCCTGCTGGAGGAACACAAGGTGGCCATCGTCCCCGGCACTGCCTTCGGCGATTCCGGGGAAGGCTTCGTACGCATCTCGTATGCAACGAGCATGGAGAACATCAAAGAAGCCTGCTCACGCATCGAGGCGTTCCTCGAATCATTGTATATGCCGAGTGAACCTGTGGACTCTCACCATGGCAGCCATTCGTGACACTCAGCCTCCCCGCCTTCCCAAATTATCGATGGACAGGAAAGGGCTCATTGAATCACGGCTCTCGTCGCTTACCGCCGAGGACGATCAGGATTCGCGCCGCTTCTTCGACCAGCAGACCTCCACGGTCGACATGACCGCCGCTGCGTTGCTCAATTGCGAGTTCAGGAATCTCGCAATTGACACGATCATTGCCGAGCGCACGCATGTCAATCATGTGCTGACGGATTCCTGCCGCACTGCGTTGCTTGACATCTGCAGCATCGGCATGGAAAACAGCATTGCGGTCCGCTGCGCCTTCGGCGCCGTTCAGGCGAACGCGGCGAAGATCATTGGCATGGAGATTCGTGGATGCCGCATCGACTATCTCAATTGCAGGGATGCCATATGCCGTGACATCATGTTCCGCGATTGCGAGATAGGGGAGCTGGACGGCAACGGTGCCAGGCTCTCGCGCATCGCATTCACCGGGACACGAATAGACGTGCTCACCCTGCAGCATGCCATATGCACCGATGTGGATTTGCGTGGTGCGCGGCTACGGGAGATTCGTAATGTCGATTCACTGCATGGGACCACCATGTCTCTGGCACAGATCACCGACCTTTCCGCGGTGTTCGCACGAAGCATCGGCATCCGCACACAGTGATCGATTGCCTTCGGTGCATATAGAAAATGGGCCCAGCGAATGCTGGACCCATCCAATTATGTCTTGACTAGATCAAGTCAGTCGAAATCAGCCGTTGACACGGTCGATGCCGGACTGGACATCGGTGAGCACCGAATCCCAGGACTTGATGAAGGCGGCGACACCATCGGCCTCGAGCTTGTCGGTGACATCCTTGAAGTTGATGCCAACCTCGGCGAGGTCGTTCATGATGTCGTGGGCTTCGTCATAGTTGCCCGGGATGATGCCCAGCGTGGCCTGGCCGTGATCGGCCACAGCGAGCAGGGTCTTCTCAGGCATCGTGTTGACGACGTCCTTGGCGACGAGCTCATCGACATACTTGACGTCGGAGTAAGCGGCGTTCTTGGTGCCGGTGGAGGCCCACAGCGGACGCTGCTTCTTGGCGCCCTTGGCTTCCAGAGCAGCCCAGCGCGAATCCTCGGCGAACTTCTTCTCGAAGAGCTCGTATGCGAGGCGAGCGTTGGCTACAGCAGCCTTGCCTTCGAGGCCCTTGGCCTCGAGGGAGCCAATCTCCTCGAGCTTCTTGTCGACCGCGGTATCGACACGGGAAACGAAGAAGGATGCGACGGAAGCCATCTTGGACAGATCCTTGCCATTGGCGTCGGCCTGAACCATGCCTTCGATGAAAGCATCGATGACCTGCTCGTAGCGCTCGAGCGAGAAGATCAGCGTGACGTTGACGGAGATGCCCTTGGCCAGGGTAGCGGTGATCGCCGGCAGGCCCTCGAGGGTCGCAGGAATCTTGATCATGGCGTTCGGACGGTCGACCTTGGCCCAGAGTTCCTCAGCCTGCTTCTCGGTCTCGGCGGTCTCGTGTGCGAGGCGCGGATCGACTTCGATGGAGACACGGCCATTGACGTAGTCGGAGGCCTCGGCGACCGGCTTGAAGATATCGCAGGCATTGCGCACGTCGGTGGTGGTGAGCTCGCGGATGGCGGTCTCGACATCGACCTTGCCGAGTTCCTTGAGCTGTGCGTCGTACGGGCCGACCTGGCTCAGAGCCTTCTGGAAGATGGACGGATTGGTGGTGACGCCAACAACGTTGTCGTTCTTGATGAGCTCTTCGAGGTTGCCTGACTCAATGCGGGTGCGGGACAGGTCATCCAGCCAGATGGAAACGCCGGCATCGGAAATTGCCTGAGTAGATGCAGTCATTATGTATCTCCTAATTTGTGTTGTTGAAAAAATCCAACGCCTACCAGTGTAGGCAGAGGGGAGGGGATGCCGGATGACATCCCCTCATAGATGAATCAGCGAGCCTCTTCGATGGAGGCCTTGGCTGCTTCGACGACATGCTCGGCGGTGATGCCCAGATCGATCATGTTCTGAGCACCGTCGCCCTGCAGGCCGAACTGGTCGATGGCGATGGCCTTGCCATAGGAGCCCAGGTACTTGTACCAGGACATCGCGGAGCCGGCTTCGATGGAGACACGGGCCTTGACGCTCTTCGGGAGGATCTCCTCCTTGTACTCGTCGTCCTGCTCCTCGAACCATTCCATCGAGACCATGGAGATGACGCGAGCCTTGATGCCCTCCTCAGCGAGCTTCTTGGCACCTTCCAGAGCCCACTGAACCTCGGAACCGGAGGCCATGATGATCACGTCCGGCTGGCCTTCCTCGCCGTAGAGCACGTAAGCGCCCTTGCGCACGCCTTCCTTGGCCTTCTCGGCGGTCTCGACGAGAGTCGGGACACCCTGACGGGTCAGCACCATGGCTGTTGGCAGCGTGTTCTTCTTCTCGAAGAAGTAACGGTAGGCTTCGGCAGTCTCCCACTCATCGGCAGGACGAACCACTTCGAGCTGCGGGATGTCGCGGAAGGAGCTCAGGTGCTCGATCGGCTGGTGGGTCGGGCCATCCTCGCCGAGGGCCACGGAATCATGGCTCCAAATGTACAGGTTCGGGATCTCCATGAGAGCCGACAGACGGACTGCGGCACGCATGTAATCGGCGAACTGGAAGAAGGTGCCGGAGAACGGACGGGTGTCGGAACCCAACAGGATGCCGTTGGTGATGCAGCCCATGGCGAATTCGCGCACACCGAAGTGCAGCTGACGGCCATACGGGGAGCAATCCGGCCACTGGGTGGTGGCATCTTCCGCCGGAGCGAAGGACGCGGCGCCCTTGATGTTAGTGTTGTTGGAACCACCCAGATCGGCGGAGCCACCCCACAGCTCAGGCATGATCGGCGCGATGGCGTTGATCACGGCGCCGGAGGCCTTGCGGGTTGCGACCTTGGATCCGGCTTCGAAGCCGGCTTCGAGATCGTCAATGGCCTTGTCGAATTCCTCAGGCAGCTCACCGTTCTTGATGCGGTTGTAGAGAGCAGCCTTGTCCGGGTTGGCGTCGGCCCACTTCTCGAAGGCCTCATCCCATTCCTTGTGTGCCTCGAGGCCGCGCTCTGCGACCTTGCGGGCGTGGGCCAGTGCCTCTTCGTCCACTTCGAAGGTCTTCGTCGGATCGAGGCCGAGGGCCTTCTTGAGACCCGCGACGGCCTCGTCGCCCAGAGCGGAGCCGTGGGACGAAGGATCGTTGGTCTTGCCCGGGGTCGGCCATGCGATGAGCGTGTCGACCTTGATGAAGTGCGGACGATCGGTGACCTGCTCGGCCTTCTCGATGACCTTGGACAGACCTTCGATGTCTTCCTTGTAGGAACCGTCGGGCTGGATGAAGCTGAATTCATCGGTGTACCAGCCGTAGGCCTTGTAACGCTCGATCACGTTCTCGTCGAGGGCGATCTTGGTCTCGCCTTCGATCTGGATGTGGTTGGCGTCGAAGAAGACGAACAGGTTGCCGAGCTGCTCGTTGCCGGCAAGCGAGGAGGCTTCGCCAGAGACACCTTCCTCGATGTCGCCTTCACCGCAGATGACCCACACCTTGTGGTCGAACGGGGACTTGCCCTCCGGAGCATCCGGATCGAGCAGGCCGCGCTCGTAACGCTGGCCATATGCGAAACCGACGGCGGATGCGACACCCTGACCCAGCGGGCCGGTGGTCATTTCGATGCCGGGGGTCAGGCCGTACTCAGGATGGCCCGGAGTGCGGGTGTCCGCGCCGCCACGGAAGTACTTGAGGTCGTCCAGCGTCAGGCCATAACCGGAGAAGTACAGCTGCACATACTGGGTAAGCGATGCATGACCGCCAGAAAGAATGAAACGATCGCGTCCGGCCCAGTTCGGGTCGTTCGGATCGTGCTTGATGAAACGCTGATACAGCGTGTAGGCGATTGGAGCCAACGAAATCGGGGAGCCCGGATGGCCATGGCCCGCCTTCTGCACTGCATCGGCGGAGAGGGCCTTCGCCATCTTGATGGCGCGCTCATCCAATTCAGACCAGGTGTTATCGGTCATAAGTGATCTACTTTCCTTCCAATATTTCGAGCGCCGGAGCCGCCGGCTTGTCCAACAACGCCGGCGCTCTTCACATTCTAACCGCAATAACCGACGAGGTTCTGCGCCTTTGGCGTGTTATCCGCTTTCTCTGTGAGCCGGAAATTAGCACTCCTGTACGCAGAGTGCTAATACAATGTTTCTCGAAAGCGTAATAAGGGGTATATATGAGTTCGACACGTCGCATGCAGATTCTGCGGGCCGTTGTAGAGGACTATATACGGCAGCAGGAACCCATCGGATCCGGTGCGCTGGCGGCCAAGCACCATTTGGGAGTGAGCCCTGCCACAATCCGCAACGACATGGCCGTTCTGGAGGATGAAGGCTATCTCACCCAGCCCCATACCTCGGCGGGACGCATCCCGACCGAAAAAGGGTACCGGTACTTCGTCAATTCGCTGAGCACACCGATATCGCTCACTGCAGAGCAACGGGAATCAATCAGCAGTGCCCTGAGTGGTTCGGTGAGCCTGCAGGACACGTTGCAACGCGCCGCACGCATTCTCTCCACCATCACCGGTCAATATGCAATGGTGTCGGCGCCGTCGTTGTCCTGGTCCCTTATGAGGCACGTGGAACTGCTGCCCCTTGCCGCGCATACGCTCCTGCTGGTGGCGATAACCGAGACGGGCCGCGTGGTGCAGAGGTTGGTCTCAGCAGACACGTTGCCGAATACCGAGCAGACGCAGTGTATATGCGAAACGATCAATACCCATTGCCGTATGCTCACGTTCCGCCAATGCGTACAGACCATTCGCACGCTGCCGACCGATTCCGAGGGGGGATTCCCCCCGCAGCTCCGCGATGCCATCGCGGCGGCGTTCTCCGGCATGGAGAATGAGGAGCGCTCAAACGAGCTGTTCACCTCAGGTGCCGCAAGCCTGACGCATCAGTATATCGATGCCGCCAGCCTTGCGCCGCTCTTCGACGCTTTGGAGGAACAGGTGGTGTTGATGCGCCTGATGTACGATCTGACGGGACAGCCCGGTCAGGAGGGCGTCGGCGTGGCCATCGGCTCGGAAACACACACACCAGGTCTGCTGCATGCCTCCGTGGTGAGCAGCGGCTATGGACAGAGCTCCACCCCGAGCGCGAATGCCGAGCATGAGGAATACGACACAGGCACCCAACCAACCATGCCGATCGCTGTAATCGGATCCATCGGCCCGACCCACATGAACTATGCGGTGACCATGGCCGCCGTCCATGCCGTATCGCGGTATCTGACCGAGTTCCTGTGCGTTGGCCATAATGGATGGCAGGAATAACAGCCGAACCTTTCGAGTAGCAATATACAGTCATACGAATACGTCCCAGCACAACAGAAAGAGTGGCCGTGGCAGATTATTACAAAGTCCTAGGCGTCGAGCGCGATGCGACGGAAGAGGAGATCAAGCGCGCATACCGCAAGATGAGCCGTAAATACCATCCCGATCTCGCAGGTCCGCAGTTCGAGGAGAAATTCAAGGAGGTCAACACCGCGTACGAGGTGCTTTCCGACCCGGAGAAGCGGCGCATGTTCGACATGGGCGTCGACCCGAACGATCCCCGAGGTGGAGCGAGATACGGTGGCGGCCAACCTTTCGGCGGATTCGACATGGGCGACATGTTCGGACAGTTCTTCGACGCCTTCGGCGGTGGTACCGGCAACGGTCCGATACCACGTAGCCAGCCCGGCCGCGATCAGCTCGAAGAGCTCACCATAGATTTGAAGACCGCCGTGTTCGGTGCGGAACAACACCTGAAGTTTTCGACCTACGGCACCTGCCAGAACTGCGAAGGCACCGGATCCGCACACGAGGAGCCTCCCATCACATGCCCCACATGCCATGGGTCCGGCTACACACAGAAGGTGGTGCGCACACTGCTCGGCCAGATGATGACCCCGGTGCCCTGCGAAACCTGCCAAGGTCACGGCAACATCTTCCAACACCCCTGCACCCAATGTCAGGGAAGCGGTCGTGTGCGCACCGAGCGTGATGTAGTGATTCCTGTGCCGGGTGGCGTGCAGAACGATTCCCGCCTTCGCGTGCCGGGTCAGGGAGAGGCTGGCGAATGCAACGGGCAACCCGGCGATCTCTACGTGGACATCACGGTGCGCAAGGACGAAAGGTTCACCCGGCAGGGTGACGACCTGCACTGCTGGATTCGCGTTCCCATGACATGGGCCGTGCTGGGTCATGCAATGGAGATCGATTCATTCGACGGCAAGCAGCAACTCGACATCCCCGCGGGAACGCAGCCGGAACAGACCGTGGAGCTCAAGAACCTGGGCATGACAAAGCTCAACGACAAGGATCAACGTGGCAATCTGATTGTGCACATCAACGTGCAGATTCCCACGAAGCTCAGCGACTCCGAGCGCAGTCTCATGGAGGAGTTCGCCCAACAGCAGAAGGACGAAAAACCGGTGCGGCAGTCCTCGCAGCCCGCAACGCCGCAGAAGAAGGGATTCTTCAGCAAGATCAAAGACGCCCTAGGCTGAAATCACATAGCATCCGGCAACGCGACTGATCTATGTGTTCTATGCGGAGGGCCGGTGCGACACCCAGCTGGGTGTCGCACCGGCCCTCCGCATAGATCACATTCACTGCCTCCAACAGCTATTCACCTCAGCAGCGAACGGCACATCTCCCGATACTCGCTCACATAGCCGCCGCCGAAGAACACGCAGTGCCCCGCAATGGGGTAGAGCTGCCATATCGTGATGCGCTCCTGCCAACCCGCCTTCAGCGGATGCACCGACATGTAGCCATCGGTGATCTCTGTCAGATAACCCATGCCGAACAAATGGAGCATGGCGAGATCCTCCTCCCGGTGTCCGCCATGGGCCGCGGGATCAATGAGCACGGCCTGCGTCTCGCCGGTGTCTGCCGTCCACATCACATTGCCGCTCCACAAGTCGCCATGCACACGAGCGGGTCTATCTTCGCCGGCCCTGTCGAGCAGTTCCGGAAGCGCATCGATGACCTCGTTGGTAAGATCCATGTCGGCATCACGCAACGACCCGCGTTCGATTCCCATCTGAACCATCGGTCGCAGACGGCCTTCGGCCAAATATGTTGCCGGATCCCGCCACTCACCGGTGTCCATCGGCACAGGATCCTGCAGGGGGCCGAAATAACAGGTGCCGCCATATCCCTTCGGAGCCGATCCAAAATACGGCGCGCCCGCATCATGCATATGCGCAAGTGCGGCACCGAATTCGAAGGCAGCTTTCCCCGTCGGCATCGCGGGGGTCACACGTTCGATGTCAAGGTAATCGTCACCCCAGCCATACACCTTCACCACACGCGGACCGCCCTGCGCCTGCGCCTCGCCAAGCCACTCAAGGCCTTTGCCCTCGCATTCGAAGAAGCCCCGTGGCGCATTCCTGCGACTCTTACGGTATTCTGCACCCATCTCAGTCCTTTCGCCTGTATATTCCGGTGCTCATTGTACGCAATTCGATGTCGCGAAACGGCACAGAATGCCGCTCGACGACCTGTGTGACTATCGCCTCCTTCGGTGGAAGAGGAAAGGCACACGGTACAGTGAAACTGCAATAACCATGAAATCATTCGTAAAGAGGATTTATGAATTTCTTCCAGGCCATATTCCTCGGACTGGTGCAGGCACTCACCGAATACCTGCCGGTGTCTTCCAGCGCCCATGTCCGCATCGTCGGCGATCTCATGCTCGGCGGAGACCCAGGTGCCGCGTTCACCGCCATCATCCAGATCGGAACCGAATTGGCGGTGCTGCTGTATTTCCGCCACGACATCTGGAACATTCTGAAGTCCTGGTGCCTATGCCTCGCCGGCAAGGAGGGGAAGGACAGGGCCTCTCGTTTCGGAGCGCATAACAAGGACGCTCGTCTGGGCTGGTACATCATCATCGCTACCATCCCGATTCTCATCGCGGGCGTACTGTTCCAGCATGCCATTGAGACGACGCTGCGCAATCTATGGATCACGGTGGCCATGCTGTTCGTATTCGGCGTGATCCTGTGGATTGTCGACGACCGCGCCCGTCAGGTCAAGACACTCGACGACATGAACACGAAGGATGCGATCTGGTTTGGCATCGGCCAGATGCTCGCGCTTATTCCAGGCGTATCACGCTCCGGCGGCACCATCACCTTCGGACGAGCAATGGGGTACAAACGCGAGGCGGCAGTGCGCGCCGCATTCCTCATGGCCATCCCCGCCGTGTTCGGCGCAGGCATTCTCGAAGCCGTCAAGGCGATCAAAGACGTGAATACCGACGCGATGTTCCCCGGATGGGGCGCAACCATCGCCGCCACCGTCGTGGCATTTGTGGTCGGTTACATCGTGATCATCGGATTCCTCAAATTCGTGTCCACCTATTCCTACAAGGCCTTCGCCATCTATCGTATCGCTCTGGCCATCATCGTGGCTATCTTGCTGCTGTGCGGCGTGCTCTCGCCGCTGGAGGGCATTCCGGTCTCCGGTAATGCCTGATGTGTGCTGTCTTGGATATGAGAAGACCTCCCAATTTGGGAGGTCTTCTCATATCCAAGACAGCAGTCCTATGGTGCAAGAAAGAAACCGGTTCTCAATCCTGATCCCGCAGGAATGCCTCGGCCTCCTGTACCAGCTGTTCGGCCATCGGTGCCCCCGCCGAAGAGAGCTCCTTGGCATGCTGATGCAGATCATAATCACGTTCCAGCTGACTCACGAAATGCTCGAGGTCGGCGTTGTTGCGCACGGTGACGTCGCAACGAGAACGCCATTGCTTCGCCTTGTTCTCTATGGCACCCACTGGAAGATCGAGCCCCAAGATCTCGCCGAGCTCCCGCAACAGTGTCAGGGTTGCTTGTGGGCATGGATCAGCGGACTCGAGATAGCGGGGGATGGAAACCCACAAGGATGTGGTGGCAAATCCCTGTTCGATGGCCATCGTGTCAAGCGCATGCGTGATTCCGATTGGCCCGTTGTATTCATAATCGGGATCCAGCGGCTTGCCGTTGTTCGAGATATCGATGGGCAGTGGACGCGTGTGCGGGCACTCCGCCAGCATGGAGCCCAGCGTGACAATGCGTTCGACGTCATATTGTTCGGCGAAACGCAGGCTATCGCGGCAGTATTCAAGCCACTGGTAGTTCGGCTCCGGTCCCAATTGCGCAAGAATATGGAGCGAGTCGTTCACTGCGATGTCGTAGAAAGCGGTCTGCGGCCATAGAATGCAACGGGAACCCTGAATGGTGCACTGCATTGGACGGGCGGATTGGTAATCATAGTAACCGTCTTTGTTGATGTGGCCAATCTCCAAAGACCTATAACGGGAGACCAGATGCCGAATCACATTGGTGGCACTCTGGCATGCGTCATTCCAGCCGTCGAAGGCCGCGACCATGACGTATTTGACTCTGGTTCCTCGCTCATTCATGTACACCACTGTATCCCTTGAAAAGCGTGCATTTTGTGAAGGTAATCCCACAGTGAAGCAATGTGGAGGAACCGTGAGCAAAACGCACGGTCACTGCTGTGTATTTCTCTCTACTGCAATCCTATACGGAAAGATGATTCAACGATTACGACACGCCGAAGTTGCAAACTTCCAAGAGTTCGATATAGTAGTGACTCGTGCTCAGGCAGAGGAAACAACGCCAGAAACACATGCGGACATAGCTTAGTTGGTAAAGCGCGACCTTGCCAAGGTCGAGACCGCGGGTTCGAGTCCCGTTGTCCGCTCTAAGGTCCGATGAGTTTAACGAACCTTACGGTGGGTTAGCCAAGCGGTTAGGCAGCGGCCTGCAAAGCCGTATAGACGAGTTCGACTCTCGTACCCACCTCGACGGCATCGAAAGATGCCCGAGACCAACCGGGCGGTTGGCGCAGAGGTAGCGCACTTCCCTGACACGGAAGGGGTCACAAGTTCGAATCTTGTATCGCCCACGATCCGAGCCATCGGATACAATAACTGAATACGGGTGATTGGCGCAGCGGCTAGCGCACTTCCTTCACACGGAAGGGGTCGTAGGTTCGATTCCTACATCACCCACCATGAGGCCTCGCGGACTGTTGTTCGCGAGGTTTTTTGTTTCGGCTTGTCCGTTGGCATCAGAGGCGACATGCCGGGCGTATAGAACTAAGCGTGTTGTGCGCCTAGGGCGGCAGTTGAGACGCATGAATAAATACATAATAAATATCGGTAGGCCCCGGCAAGGATCGGGTCTTATGGCTTAATCAAGACAACGACGACGGAGTCTAAGAATATTAGACCGTCCCCGATGCCGAGAGGGGGAATGAGACGCCCGAAGGCAGAACACGACTTGTAAACCACGATTCAGGCACTGCTCATTGTATCGGGCCTGGGCCGAACTGTACATTAAGTGGCTGGGTAAGGGTGCTTCTCATTCCCGGTTGTATCGCTAGCCGGGGGATGATGCAACAATACCCGCCACGCATGAGGCATCATGCGCCATTGCGATGGTGCTTGTCCTCGTATGCAGACCATGGCAGGGGGAATGAGCATGACGGCGCTTTCGGGCATGCGGGCCAGCGACATCTCGTATGTGCTGCCTTCTGGCCGGTTGTTGTTGAATTCCATCAGTTTTGCCGCGCTTCCGAACGAATGCATGAGGGTTATCGGCGCCAATGGTGTGGGCAAAAGCACGTTGTTGAAGATCATGGCCCGTCGAATCAAAAGCACCTCCGGCTCGGTCAATGTCTTCGGTGATGTCTCCTATATGGAGCAGCGCCGCACCGACCCGGAGATACACACCATCGGAGACTACCTGTTTTCCGTGGCCCAGGCCGGGATCGCGCGCCTGCGCAAACGGATCGCGACAATGGAGTCCACGCTGGATTCCGCGAACACCGCGCAGATGGAGTCATACTCCCAGCTGTTGGCTGATTACGCGGATCTGGGCGGCTACCGGATGGAGGCGGAGATGTCCAAGTCCACACAGGATGTACTGGGATCCTCATACCAGGCGTCTCGGATCTCGAATTGGACTGCCTGTCGGGCGGCGAGCAGAAAATGCTGCTGTTGAATTACCTGTTTTCAAACTCCGCGTCGAATCTCATTCTCGATGAGCCCGATAATTTCCTTGACATCGCCAATAAGGATCGCCTCAAGTCCTATCTGGGGGAATCCACAAAGACCATCCTGCTCATCTCTCATGACCGGGACCTGATGGAGTCCACCTGCAAGAAACGTCTGGTGATGGAGGAGCGTGATGACGGCACCACTGCATGGGTTCATGGCGGTCGGTACTCCACTCTGGCGGACGCCAGGGCCGAAAGGCATGCGCGTGAGGAGGAGCTGCTGCGACGCAGGGACGACGAGGAAAGGAAGCTACGCCAACTGGTCGCCTCGTTACGTCAGGCTGCGACCATCTCGGACGTCATGGCATCGCGATATCACGCCGCCCAAACACGTCTGGACAGATTCCTGAAAACCGCCCCCGCACAGCACAGGTACGTGGAGAACACTCCGTGTTGCGTTTCGACGGCGGCCGGTCGGGAAACGTTGTATTGCGATGCGACCAATTCGGCTTCTCCGGGTTGATCAGACCCTTCGACCTCGAACTCCGGTACCGGGACCGTGTTGCGGTCCTCGGCGCGAACGGAACGGGGAAATCGCACTTCCTCAAATACATCGCGTACCGCCATACGCATGAGGCCGCCGCGGATTTCAGGGGATGGCCCCTCACCGGCGGTCTGCGTCTCGGTGCCGGTGTCAAACCCGGATGGTTCAGCCAATTCGACGACATCCCCGGATTGGGCGACGGGACTCTGCTCGAGATCCTTATGCACCGCGGTGAGCATGGCTCGGCACTCACGATAGAACAGGCCATGCCCCTTCTGGACCGGTATCGGCTGATCCAGGTCGCCTCGCACCGATACGGATCGATCTCAGGGGGACAGCGAGCGCGCTTCCAACTGCTGCTGCTCGAGCTGCAGCAATGCAACCTGCTGCTTCTGGACGAGCCGACCGACAATCTGGATGTGGAATCAGCGGAGGCATTGGAACGACTGATACAGGATTTCCAAGGCACTGTGATGGCGGTGACCCATGGCCGCTGGTTCGCGAAGAAATTCGCCTCCTTCCTCGTCTTCCTTGACGATCACACCGTCCGACAGACGGAATCATTCGACTGGGATGACAACCATCTCACCCTACGAAAGACATGATGAACATGGACAAGACATTCCCATCGGCCTATAAGACCCCGAGGATCGAACGCCGACCACCCGATTTCGTCAGGAAGGACCTGCAATGACAACGCGAGCAGCTGGAACCAATACTCCACACACCCGTCGCAATACGGTCAGGATCGCGATTCATGCCGACAGATACTCGGAACTCGCAAACTCATGATGTTCCCGCGCGCCGCCAGAATACACTGGAAGTGGTTCCCAATGGCGAGAATTGGATTGCATGTCATGACATGCTCGGTATTCGAAGGCGGTGCGTGCCATGGAGATTCTTTTCATCAGTGCAATGGTCTTTTGGACTGCGGTGACCACCGCAGTCATAGTGCTGTGCAGGCATCTGCATAATGCACGGCGGCAACCAGATGGGCAGGCGGAAGAGGGCGCACCTGATATGAGGGACGAAGGGGCGAGTCATGAATGAACGGCAAGCAAACAGGGCTTTCGCGTTGGCTCGCAGGATATGGCAGGCCAACTCGAGGCCGGCTTTCCAACTCGGTCGGCGCCCCGTCAGTTTTCATTGGTGCACGGCCGTCATGGCGTTCATCTATCTGATTGTCGCAGGCGCCTTGGTATGGGGTGAGCGCAGGTGGATCGATATCGTGTTCCTGGTCCTCATGCTGATCATATACGTGGCCGTCTCCGAAACGTATGGGTACCTCACAAGCAGGAACAGGCTCGTTCCGCGTCCGGTGACCCTCAGAGGGCTGCTCCCCAGAGCGGTTTTCATTCTGCTCTGCTATGCGACCCCATTCATACTGATCATGGCGTATACCTGATTGCACCATGAATACGAAGCACACAATACGCCCATCGAAAGGAAATAATGGTCTGGATCATCGTGGCAATCGTCATCCTCGCGATATCCGCGTATTTCGCCAATGAGTACCGCCTAGACCGCAAGGCACACCGATTGCGCGACGGATCGGAGGAAGACAGGCGTCTCGCCTCCGAATTGCAGGACATTGCCCGCAAAATGGATGAAGGAAAATACCTCTATCGATGACCGCGCCACACCAGCGGGCATCGTGGAACAGGGCGAAAGATGTGATCAGCAAGCGGTCAATGCATGTTTCATGATCAGGTCGGTCTGTGCATCCGATCCGAGCACGAAAGTGTGTGCGCCGGCTTCGACGAATCCCATTGCACGATAGAACGCCTTCGCGGGTTCGTTATGCTCCCATACGCCGAGCCACAGCGTTTGCTTGCCATGTGCCGACGCGAACTGCTGCGCCGTACGCATGAACCTGGTTCCCAGACCGTGACGTTTGAAATCCGCAAGCACGTAGAGTCTCTGGACTTCGGCATGGTCGTCCGGCATACGCTCCGTTTGCGCCGTACCGAGATTGACCTTCATATACCCTGCCGGCGCACCATCCACCGTTGCGACGAAAAACGTCTGCAGCGGGTCTGCCAACTCCTTGCCCAACACCTCGGGGGAGAGCTCATGGGCGATATAGTCGTGCATATCCTCTTCGGTATTGGTATCGGCGAACGTCTGCCTGAAGGTGGCGATGCTCAGATCGCGTATCGTCTGCAGCTGCGTGTTTTCGGCAATGGAAATCTCGCTCATGTCCAGTTCCTTTCCACCGGTGCCGTGCGCCATCTGAATATACACGACACGCCGAAGTTGCGCAATCGGAAAACTATAGTAGATTAATAACTCGTGCTTCAGGCACATGCGGACATAGCTTAGTTGGTAAAGCGCGACCTTGCCAAGGTCGAGACCGCGGGTTCGAGTCCCGTTGTCCGCTCTCTTCTATTTTCAAGCACATTCTCCCACATGCCAAGAGAATGCTCAACGGAGGTCGGCAAGCACTTGCGCATCTGAACACAGTGAGTAACCCAGCAAACCAGACGCGTTACGCGTGCTGCCGTGTCCACTGTGCACAATGATTCCCATTCGCATTCAGGTTTTACTCGCTGTTCCGCGCATATGCAGTACGCCATATCGGCAAGGAGCTGACATGGTAGGCAATCTGGTGCTTCACGACATCTCATATCAGTATACAGATTCCAGCGAACCGCTGTTCAAACATTTCAACGCGTCATTGTCACGCGGTTGGACCGCGTTGCTCGCAGACAACGGTCTCGGCAAAACCACACTCGCGCAACTAATCTGCGGACGGCGCACACCTACGCAGGGCGAAGTACAGCCGAGTCCGCGGACGCTCATCTGCGCGTACTGCGAACAGGAATGCGTTTCGGAACCTGAGGGACTTGCACAGTTCCGCGATGACTGGTCCGCCGAATCCATTGCCTTGCGCGACGCACTCGGCATCGGCGACGATTGGGGTTACCGGTATGACACCCTCAGTGGCGGCGAGCGCAAACGTCTGCAGCTCGCCTGTGCGCTGTACCCCCGTCCCGATGTACTGGTGCTCGACGAGCCCACGAATCATGTCGATGAGCATACACGCGGGATCGTGGCGGAAGCGATGCGCGGATTCCACGGCATAGGGTTGTTGGTCTCGCATGATGTGGAACTCATTGACGCCACCTGCGGTCAGTGCCTGATGCTCGAGCGCAGGCATGCCGACGGCGCGAACTACGTGGTGCTTGAACGCTATGCCGGCAATTACAGCAAGGCGAACACCACACGGGCCCTGATGGCGGAGCATGCCGTCCAACAACTCAAGGACGCCAAGGCAAAACAGCGCAGCCTCGAGCATGCCAAGGAACGCCGACGGCAGATGATGGAGGCCGCAGCAAGACGCAAGCATGCCGGACACACCATCGATCGGCTCGACCATGATGCGCGCAATTCACACAAGTGGCTCGACAAGCAGCGCGACAAGGCGAGCGCCGCATCCTATCGTGCGCTTGGCAGCCGCGTGAATATGGCCGCCGCTGCGGTGCGGACGATGGAGGTGGGTGCGAAGCGATATGACGGTGGCATCCTCGCCGACATCGTGCCATCAGCACGCAGGGAATTGGCTCATGTGGATTCGGGAATCGTCTGTTTCGGCACCGCCGAGAGGGTCGCACAGGATTCCAGCAGGGGTATGCCGGTGTCGGCGCTGCAGGTGGAGGGCAATCGGTGGAGTGCGCGGATGCTGCCCGATACAGGACAAGAGGCGGAAGGTACTATCCCTGGAATGCACATTCCCGCTCTGAGCGTGGGGCCTCGCGATCATATCGGTCTCGAGGGGCGCAATGGGAGCGGGAAATCCACACTGGTCCGGGCATTGCTCTCCTCGGCGGCATGTGATTTGCCGACGATGACCATAGAACAGGTCGTCAGCCCGACAGAGGGGAGACATCTGCTTGCACAATTACATGCACTTGACGCTGACGCCCTGTCGCAGGTGGTCGCAGCATATGCACGGCTCAACGCCGACCCGGACCGGTTGATGGCGGGCGAGGAACCGAGCCCCGGTCAGCTGCAGAAGCTCCGGCTCTGCCTCGGGTTGCTGCATTCCCCGCAACTCATGGTGCTCGATGAACCGACGAACCATCTCGATCTCAATTCCAAGCATGCGCTGGCATCGTTCCTTCACTCCTATAGGGGAGCCGTCATCGTGGTGAGTCACGAGCGTTGGTTCCTCGACGAAGTCTGCGGAAAACAGTGAGTGGGTCTGCATACCGACTGGGAAGGCAATCCGCCTCGAGCAGATGACGGCACGTCCGAATCGCGCTGCCATCTGCTCACATTGGTTCGCCGAAGCCTGTCAGGTGTGAGACAGGGGAGCACTTTGTCTGAACTGAACCCTAAGTTTTATGTCGTAACACTACATAGTCCAGGTCTGCACCTTGTACCGCGGACCCAGATAGCAAAGGACACCTCATGGCAGAAGCACACATCTCCATCACAGTCAACGGCGAGGCGAAGGAGGTGGAAGCAAGCCAGACCGGCGTCGAACTGTTCGCAGACGACAAGAGCATCATCGCAGTGCGTCTCAATGGCGAGTTGCGAGACCTCTACACGCCTCTGCACGATGGCGACAACGTCGAATCCGTGACCCTCGACTCGCCGGAAGGCATAGGCATCATGCGCCATTCGGCCACCCATGTCATGGCACAGGCCGTGCAGGAGGTACGCCCGGATGCCAAGCTCGGCATTGGCCCGGTGATCGAGAACGGTTTCTACTACGACTTCGACGTGAAGGATCCATTCACGCCGGATGACCTGAAGACCATCGAAAAGCACATGCAACGCATCATCAAGTCGGCGCAGCGCTTCCAGCGCCGAGTGGTGAGCGAGGAGGAGGCCCTGCGCGAAGAGGCTGATGAGCCGTACAAGATTGAGCTCATCAAAGACAAGGAAGATGCGCTCGAGACCGAGGCGGCCGTAGACATCAGCCATAAGGAGCTGAGCATGTACGACAATCTCGACCGTGAGGGCAATGTGGTGTGGTCGGATCTCTGCCGTGGACCGCACCTGCCGAACACCCGCTATATCAAGGCATTCAAGCTGGAGCGCGCCGCCGCCGCGTATTGGAAGGGTTCGGAGGCGAACCCCATGCTCCAGCGCATCTACGGCGTGGCGTTCCCCACCAAGGACGAGCTCAAGGCCTACCAGACTCGCATGGAGGAGGCCGCCAAACGCGACCACCGCAAACTCGGCCAGGAAATGGATCTGTTCTCGTTCCCTGACGAGATTGGCCCAGGCCTTGCTGTGTTCCATCCAAAGGGAGCCGCGATCATCAACGCGATGGAGGACTACTCCCGTGAGATGCACCGCAAGAACCACTACAGCTTCGTGCAGACCCCGCATATCACCAAGGGCGGCCTGTATGAGACGTCCGGACACCTGCAGTGGTATAAGGACGGCATGTATCCGCCGATGCATCTGGATGAGGAAAAGGACGAGAACGGCAACACCGTCAAGCAGGGCTTCGACTATTACCTCAAGCCGATGAACTGCCCGATGCACAACCTCATCTTCAAGTCGCGCCAGCGTTCCTACCGAGAACTGCCGTTGCGCCTCTTCGAGTTCGGCACCGTCTACCGCTACGAGAAGTCCGGCGTGGTTCACGGACTGACCCGCGTGCGCGGTCTGACTCAGGATGATTCCCACATCTACTGCACCCGTGAGCAGATGAAGGATGAACTCAAGAACCTGCTCAACTTCGTGCTCAAAGTACTCAAGGACTATGGTCTCAACGATTTCTACTTGGAGCTTTCCACGAAGGACGAGCACAAGTTCGTCGGCTCCGACGAGATCTGGGAGGAGGCGACCAACACCCTCGCCGAGGTGGCCGAGGAATCCGGTCTCGAACTCGTGGCGGATCCGGGTGGCGCCGCATTCTACGGTCCGAAGATCTCGGTGCAGGCCCGCGACGCAATCGGACGCACTTGGCAGGTCTCCACGATTCAGCTCGACTTCAATCTGCCGGAGCGTTTCCAGTTGGAGTACATCGCTCCGGATGGATCACACCAGCGCCCTGTAATGATCCATCGTGCGTTGTTCGGCTCCATCGAGCGTTTCTTCGCGATTCTGCTCGAGCACTATGCTGGTGCCTTCCCGGCGTGGCTGGCTCCCGTGCAGGCTCTGGGTGTGCCGGTGGCGGACGAATTCGCCCCGCATCTCGACAAGTTCATGAATTCGCTCGAAGAGGATCTGGTGCGCGTCGAGATCGACAATTCCGATGATCGTTTCGGCAAGAAGATCCGCAACGCCTCCAAATCGAAGGTGCCGTACATCATCATCGCCGGCGAGGAGGATATGAACAACAACGCCGTGAGCTTCCGCTTCCGTGACGGCAGCCAACTCAACGGCGTGCCGGTCGACCAGGCCAAGGCGTGGATTCTGGAGACAATCGCCAAGCGTGTGCAGGTCAACAGCGTCGACGACTTCAAGGCAGCCACCGGGCAGCCTGTGGAGAATGTCGAGTTCGGCGTCGCAGACACCGACGCCGAATAAAACAGGACGCACTGCGAATATCACAGCATTCGGCACTGGTGGGGTCAGGCGCATTCCAGCGCCGGCCCCACCGGTGTTTTTCCAAAGCCATTCGCAAGCAATATCTGCGCTGTTGTCTATTCTCATAGTGTTTCTACCCATTGACCCCAGGACACAACATGCTGGAAAAGCTTCGACCATGGTTCAAGCGGCTCATCGCTCCGATCGCACGCGCATTGGCGCGAATGGGCCTCACCGCGAACGCGGTGACTGTCATCGGGGCCGTCGGCACCACCATTGTCGGCATCGCAGCCGGAATCACCGGATGGATGTTCTGGGGAGCCTTGGTGCTCACCATTCTGGTGGTGTTCGATTCGCTTGACGGTTCTGTGGCCGCAATCACCACAGGCGGCACGAAATTCGGGGCGTTCCTCGATTCCACACTCGACCGTATAGCCGACTGGGCCGTGCTACTCGGCTGCATCATCTATTTCTTTGTGCGCAACTCCACCTTCACTGCAGCACACGCCGGGCAGCACTACGACTGGATTTGCGTGAGCGGCATGGCGCTGGCAATCTATTCGGTCATGACCTCGTTCGTCACCTCATATGCACGGGCACGAGCACAGTCAGTCGGCTATGAGGCGAAAAACGGCGTAGCGACACGGTCCGACCGCCTGACGATCATTCTGGTTGGCATGGCCATATGCGGACTGACCAACAATCCGCTCTGGCTCATGATCGACATGGCCGTGCTCGCATTGCTTGGCACAATCACCGTGTTCCAGCGCATCCGCGAGGTCTATGTGAGCATGCGAGCCAACGGCGACGCCGGCGTCTCCAAGCAGTGACGGCACGCAGCCGTCGCCTGTACGACCGGGCTCATAGGCAGAGTGTGAAAGGCGAATTGTGATGTTCGACAGATTGATGGCATGGCTCGCACGCCACCCGAACGCGCTGCCCGAGCGTATGGTTCGAGGGGGGTTCCTTGCTGCCGCGGATGTGACGTGGGCATTGCACATCGGTTCGGTGAGGCAGCTGGAGCGCAATCTAGCCCATGTGCTCTCCTGGCGTGACGGGATGAATCCCGATAGAAGGACGTTGCGCAAACTCTCCCGCAAGGGCATGCGTTCGTATTTCACCTATTTCTCCGAGGCAATGACCGTTGGCGCGCGATCCAAGGAGCAATTGCTTGCGCGGATCCATGGTTCAGGGGACGGATTCGAGGCGATCAAACATCAGGCGGGTTCGGAGGGGACAGGCTCCGCTCCGATCGCCATGGGACATCAGGGCAATTGGGACTACGACGGGTTCTGGGCGCAATTCGATGTGGCACCGGTGACCACGGTGGCGGAGAAACTGGCCAATAGGGAGATGCTCGACGCGTTCGTGTCCATACGCGAACATCTGGGCATGACCATCTTCCTGACCGGCACGCCGAAGCTCACCGAACGTCTTGAGGAGGCACTGCGGACTCCGCATACGCTTGTTCCGTTGCTCGCGGACCGGGATCTGAGCCGCCATGGCGAATTCGTGAACGCATTCGGATCGATCATCCGAGTGGCCAGGGGACCGGCCGCGATAGCGTTCGACACCGGGACGCCACTGTTCGTCGTCAACACCTACCGCGAAAAACTCAGCGGGGAACGACGTCGCTTGGCACGCACACCATACGGATACGTATGCGAAGTGAGTGGACCGATCGATGTGGAACAATACCGTTCCATGCCTCGTGAGGAGGCGATTCGCTGCATCTGCCAGGATTGGGTGGACATCTGGGCAAGAGGCATCGCCGCGCACCCTGAGGATTGGCACATGCTCCAACCGATATTTCTGGAGGATCTGGATGTGGAGCGGCTCAAAGGCGTCCCCGAGGAGCTGCGGGCACAAGCAGCGACGTCACGGTGAAAGTCCAGCGAGTCGAGCAAGATGCCAATATGCCATCGTTTGACAGGAATACGCCGTCTTCGCATACGGCGAGCGGAACGGCAGGACAACAGGACGCACTACGTGTAGGCATCATCTGCCCATACTCGTTCGAGACGCCGGGCGGTGTGCAGAACCATATTCGCGATTTCGCCCGCCAACTGCGTCGGCGCGGGCACGAGGTCCAAGTGTTCGCACCAGGCAGGAGAACCGCGGACATGCCCCAATATGTCCATACGAGCAACTCCTCGTTCGCCATCCCGTACAACGGATCGTGGGCGCATCTGAGCTATTTCCTCAACGCCGGCCATACCACCAGAAAATGGGTACGTGACGGCGGTTTCGACATTCTGCATCTGCATGAACCCGAAACCCCTTCGTTGAGCCACAAGCCTCTCGTCATGCACGATGCGCCGCCCATGGTGGCCACATTCCATGCTTCGATCGAACCATATCCACGCGCGCTCAGATTGTTCACCCGCTACCTGCGCAACTACCTTTCGCCGCTGAGGGAAGCGATCTTCGTCTCCGAGTCCGCACAAAAGACCGCCGAACACTATCTGCCACAGCAAGTGGGGATCCAGACCATCCCCAATGGCATCGAATGCGATTTCTACCGACGCGCGGAGCCGAACCCACAATGGCAGGGCAGTCCAGAGGCGCCGACCATCGGATTCCTGGGCCGTATGGGTGAGGCGCGCAAAGGATTCACGGTGTTCGCTCAGGCCGCGAAGATTGTGCATGAGGCATTCCCGAGCGCACGGTTCCTCGTCGCAGGCGACGGGCAGGAGGACGGCGAAAAAACACTCGACGCCATTGGCGCCGACAAGGGTCTGCGGAAATGCTTCGAATTCCTGGGACGTGTAAGCGATGCGGACAAAGCCCGGTTCTACCGCTCGTTGAGCATGTACGTGGCCCCACAAACCGGCGGCGAGAGCTTCGGCATCGTGTTGGCTGAGGCGATGGCCGCGGGCTGCCCCGTCATCGCCTCCGACCTCGATGCGTTCAGGGCCGTCACCGAGGAGGGGAGCAGCGCCGCATTGTTCGTCAATCGCGATGCGAATGATTGCGCACGCCGCATGACCGAGCTCATCGAGGATCCGGCACGCCGCCAATCCCTGTCACAGGCCGGTTCCATACGCTCCCAAAGCTTCGACTGGAATACCGTGGTCGATGAGGTACTCGAGGTGTATGCGAAGGCGTTGTCATAGAAACGCTGTAAAATCAACACGTTCTAAGAATCCGCAATCTTTGTAGGAGCAATATGTCAGGCCATTCCAAATGGGCGACCACCAAGCACAAGAAGGCCGCCATCGACGCCAAGCGCGGCAAGCTGTTCGCCAAGCTCATCAAGAACATCGAGATCGCTGCCCGTCAGGGCGGTGGCGACCCCGATGGCAACCCGGCGCTCTATGACGCGATCTACAAGGCCAAGAAGGCCTCCATGCCCGCTGACAACATCAAGCGTGCAGTCGCCCGTGGATCGGGTGCCGAAGCCGGCGGCGCCAACTATGAGGAGATTATCTACGAAGGCTATGCACCGGCAGGCGTCGGCCTGATCATCGAATGCCTGACCGACAATCGCAATCGCGCTGCGGCCGACGTCCGCTCCACCCTCGGCAAGGGAGGTGGCTCGCTGGCCACCAATGGTGCCGTGAGCTTCAACTTCGAGCGCAAGGGTGAGATCGTCGTGCCGTCTGAGGGGCTTGATTTCGACGATCTGTTCGAGAAGGCCGCAGAAGCAGGCGCTGAGGATGTGATTGACGATGGTGACACCTACACGGTCGTCACCGATCCTTCGGATCTGATCACAGTGCGTCAGGCCCTGCAGGACGCCGGCGTCGATTACGACTCCGCGGATCTGGTCATGCGCCCGAAGAACGAGATCGAGCTTGGCCTCGACGACGCGCGCAAGGTGTCGAAGCTCATCGACAACCTCGACGATCTCGATGACGTGCAGAACATCTACAGCAACTGGACCGCGTCTGACGACGTGCTCGCCCAGCTGGACGAGGAGTAGTCATCCGTGATCATTCTCGGCGTTGACCCCGGGCTCACACGCTGCGGGGTCGGCGTGATCGAAGCCGGCGCATACCGCCGGCTTTCGTTTATTCACGTCGATGTGGTGCGAAGTGATCCGCACGAATCGCAGGATCTGAGATTGCTCAAGATCTACGACGGCCTATGCACGAAGATGGACGAATTCATTCCCGACACCGTTTCGATCGAGCGTGTGTTCGCCCAAGAGAACCGAAACACCGTGCTCGGTACGGCGCAAGCGGCCGGCATGGCCATGCTGGCCGCCGCCCAGCGCGGTATTCCGGTGGCGCTTCACACGCCCACCGAATCGAAAATGGCGATCACAGGCAATGGCAAGGCGGAGAAGATCCAGATGGAGCGCATGGTGGCTCGGATTCTCAATCTCAACGCATTGCCCACACCAGCAGATGCCGCAGACGCCTTGGCCATCGCCATATGCCATGCACTGCGGCCGTCCGGTGCACTTGAAGGCGGCGAACGCGAGCAACATCTCACGCCGGCGCAACGCCAATGGGCACAGGCCACGCAGCATGCCACCCGTAGAAGGGGAGTCCGCAGAGGCATGTAAACTACCGAACATATGTTCGAATTCGGCAGGAGGACTAATGATCGGAATGCTCAAGGGCCGGGTCGAGTCGGTGGACACCTCCAATGCGGTGGTGGACGTCCAGGGGGTTGGATTCGAATTGCGTATGCCTTCCAACGATCTCAACACCATGCATATGGGCCAGGACGTCAAAATATACACATCCATGAGCGTCTCGCAGGACGCCATCACGCTGTTCGGATTCCTCGATGCCAGATCGAAACGCATGTTCCTCCAGCTGCAGAAGGTAAGTGGCGTCGGACCGAAGGTGGCGCTTTCGCTGCTGAGCACGCTGGCTCCCGACGACCTTGCACAGGCAATCCACGACGGTGACGACAAGGCCTTGTCACGCGCCCCCGGGCTGGGCCGGAAAGGTGCCCAGAAAATCATCCTGGAGCTCAAGGGATCGATTGGCGTCGACAAAATCGAAACAGGGGCGCCAACTTCCACACAACGCACCCCAACCGACAAGGGGGTCGAACAGGTGGTTGAGGGTCTCATGTCACTGGGCTGGAAGCAGGCGGATGCACAGCAGGCTGTGGATTCGGTCATTTCCTCCAATGGCATCCCGTTGCCACTGGAGGAAGCCAGTGTGCCAACTGTGCTCAGACTGGCATTGACATCACTGGACAGAGGGAGGTAATTCGTGGCAATCGCGAACATGGAGCCAATGGAGTATTCCGGAGCCGACAACCTCGATGCCCGGGATGAATCGTTACGTATGGTGTCGGCCGTGCCGGTCGGCAATGAACCGGTGAGCGACGAGGAGCTGCGTCCGCATGTGTTGGAGGGCTTCATAGGGCAACCCAGACTGAAGGCTCAGCTGCAGCTTTTCCTCGATGCGGCGCGCAAACGCGATGTGGCTCCCGATCACATCCTCATGGCGGGTCCTCCCGGCTTGGGCAAGACCACACTGGCCATGATCGTGGCAAATGAGCTTGGGGTGCCCATTCGGGTCACGTCGGGACCGGCGATTCAACATGCTGGGGATCTGGCTTCGATTCTCAGTTCGCTGGACGTGGGCGAAGTGTTGTTCATCGATGAGATTCACCGACTTCCACGTGCCGCGGAGGAACTGCTGTATATAGCCATGGAGGATTTCCGAGTGGATGTGATGGTGGGCAAGGGGCCTGGCGCTTCTTCCATTCCATTGACGCTGCCTCGGTTCACCGTCATCGGAGCCACCACTCGCGAAGGCATGCTCCCTTCGCCCCTGCGCGCCCGATTCGGCTTCACCGCGCACCTGGATTTCTACCCTCATGAGGAACTGGAAAAACTCATAGAACGCTCCGCCTCCGTGCTTGGCCTCCCATTGGAGGATCAGGCTGCGCGACAGTTGTCGCTGCGCTCACGCGGCACGCCGCGTATTGCGAACCGTCTGCTTCGGCGGGTGCGCGACTGGGCTATCGTGCACGATCTCGACAGCGTGGGGGCGGACGATGTCAAAGACGCACTGGCTCTCTACCAAATCGATTCCGAGGGTCTGGACCGCCTTGACATCGCCGTGCTCAATGCAATAGTCCGGCAGTTCAATGGTGGCCCGGTGGGTCTCAACAACTTATCCGCCATGGTGGGGGAGGAGGCCGAGACAGTGGAGACTGTATGCGAACCGTATCTGGTACGCGAAGGCTTCCTGATTCGCACCCCGAAAGGCCGTCTCGCCACCGCCAAGGCATGGGAGCATTTGGGTCTCAAACCCGACGACGGCACCCCCGATGATGTCAGTAAGCTATTCTAAGCTTAAGATTTCGTGGGCTATTGCCCCTTCTCATGTTTTTAAGGAGTCCACTCATGGAATATACGATGCTCATCGTTCTCATCGTCCTCATGGGCGTTATGATGTTCTACTCTTCCCGGAAGGCCAAGAAGCAGCAGCAGGAGCGTCAGGCGTTCCGCACAAGCCTCGCTCCGGGCACTGAGGTCATCACCATCGGAGGCCTGATCGGCAAGGTCGTAGAAGTGGATGAGCAGTACGAGGAAATCGTGCTCGACTCCGAAGGATCGCTGCTGCGCTTCAGCCTGCAGTCGGTGAGCCGGGCCTATGTTCGTCCGGCCTATGTGAGCGACGACGACGTCGACGAGAATGGCAACCCGCTGCCGAAGGACGAACCGGCACAGATCACTTCGGACGAGCCGGAATCCGACGGTTCCGAGACCGTCGTGGAGGAAACCTCCGTGGTCGAGACCCCGGAGGACGCGGATTCCTCACCGTTCGAAACACAGTCCAAGTAAACTGCCAATACCCCGCCAACCCACCGATCAACGAAGGTGAACATGTCACAGACCGACATTCATGTGGCCAATGCTGCCAGCATGTCGCAAGACGATGCCCGCTACCTCATCTCACTCATTCGCACCGTTCCGGATTTCCCCCGCGAAGGCATCCTGTTCCGCGATTTCATGCCAGTATTCGCCGACTCCCGAGGACTTCGTATTCTCCTCGACGCGCTCATCGCCGCTTTGCCGGTGCACACGGACGAATTCGATGCGGTCGCAGGCCTTGAAGCACGTGGGTTCCTGTTCGGACCTGCCCTTGCCGCACAACTCGGCAAGGGATTCATTGCCATTCGCAAGGCCGGGAAGCTGCCTCCACCGGTGCATGCATGCAGCTATGCACTCGAATACGGCAAAGCCACCTTGGAGATCGAAGACACCAGTGTCCGAAACAATGAACGTATACTCATTGTCGATGACCTGATTGCCACCGGCGGTTCGGCTGCGGCGGCGAAGGACCTCATCGAATCGGTTGGAGGCAAGGTCGCAGGCTACGAATTCGTCATGGAATTGGAGGGCCTTGATGGACGGGCGGCGCTCGGCGACTATCCATACAGCTCGTTGTTGAAGATGCCCGCTTAGGAAGCAGTGGAGTAGAGGAATATGGATCTTTACGAATATCAGGCACGTCAGCTGCTCGAAGAGCAGGACATCGATGTGCCGAAGGCGGTGTTCGCACAGAATTCACATGAGGTGGCCGAAGCCGCCGACATCATCGGGTATCCGGTCGTGATCAAGGCACAGGTGAAGATCGGCCATCGCGGGCAGGCAGGCGGTGTACGCATTGCGCATGACCGTGACGAGGCGATACTCATCTCCGAGGACATCCTTCCGATGACCATCCATGGTCATAAGGTGAGTGGCGTCCTGGTGACCGAAGCCAAGAACATCCTCCACGAATACTATGTGTCCATCTCGGTTGATCGCTCCTCGCGCGACTTCGACGTCCTGGCCACGGCCAATGGCGGCACCGAAGTCGAAGAAGTCGCACGCGAGCATCCGGAATCTGTGAAACGGCTGCATATAAGCGCCCTTGAGGACTTCGACCTCGAAGCGGCGACCAAAATGGCCGAGAGCATCGGCTTCTATCACGCGGATTCGGCTCAGGCGGCGCAGATCCTGCTCAACATGTGGCGCTGCTTCAAGCAGAACGATGCCACCCTCGTGGAGATCAACCCATTGGCCAAGGTCGGCGACCCGGATGACGAATCTTCGAAGTCGTTGTGCGCATTGGATGCGAAAATCTCACTCGACAACAACGCAGCCTTCCGTCACGATGGATGGAAGCGCTTTGCCGACCCGATTGTCCCGGATCCGTTCGAACAGCGTGCCCGTGAACACAATCTGCATTACGTGCATCTCACCGGCGAGGTCGGCGTCATCGGCAACGGGGCGGGCTTGGTGATGAGCTCCCTCGACGCCGTCGCATTCGCGGGCGAGGAACAGGGCACCGGTGTGAAGGCCGCGAACTTCCTCGACATCGGCGGGGGAGCCTCCGCGCAGATCATGTGCGAAAGCCTTGAGATCATTCTCTCCGACCCCCAGGTGGAATCCGTGTTCATCAATGTGTATGGAGGCATCACCTCCTGTGAACAGGTAGCGCTCGGCATTCTCGAGGCGGCGGATCAGCTCGGCGCATCCAAGCCGATGGTCGTTCGGTTCGAGGGGAACAAGGCCGATGAGGGGCTTCGGATTCTCGCCGAGGCCGATAACCCGAACATCCATGTATGCGAGACCATGGGGCAGGCAGCCGCCGAGGCGGCTCGTCTCGCCGCCCATGGCAAGGAGGAGCGTTAAGTGAACGTGTTCATCGAAGATGACGCACCCGTCATCGTGCAGGGCATCACCGGTCATCAGGGCATGACGCACACCGCGCGCATGCTCAAGGCCAACACGAATATCGTCGGTGGCGTGAACCCACGCAAGGCCGGCACCACCCTCGAATTCGAAGATGGAAACGGCGCCCCCGTCAAGGTACCGGTGTTCGCCACTTGCCAGGAGGCAAAAGACATCACCGGCGCCAAGGCATCCGTTGTGTTCGTTCCCCCTCGTTTCGCCAAGGACGCCGTTGTCGAAGCCGTCGAAGCAGGCTTCGAGGTGGTTGTCGTGATCACCGAGGGCATCCCCGTGGCGGATTCCGCCTATTTCGTGGAACTCGCTCTCAGCAAAGGCGTGCGCATCGTCGGGCCGAACTGCCCGGGCCTCCTCACCTTGCCGGAATCCACCGATACACATGGCGTCAACCTTGGCATCATTCCCGATGGCATCGTCTCGCGTGGCCCGTTGGGATTGGTATCAAAATCCGGCACACTCACTTATCAGCTCATGGGCGAGCTCTCCGACATCGGTTTCACGGCCTGTCTCGGCGCTGGCGGTGATCCCATCGTGGGAACCACGTTGCTCGAGGCGCTCGAAGCCTTTGAAGCCGATCCGAACACCAAAGCGGTCATGATGATCGGCGAGATCGGAGGCAATGCCGAACAGGATGCCGCACAATGGGCCGCCAAGAACATGACCAAACCGGTTGTTGCCTACATCGCCGGATTCACCGCCCCCGAAGGCAAGCAGATGGGGCATGCGGGGGCCATTGTGTCCGGGGGCAAGGGGACTGCTCAGGATAAGCAGGCGGCACTTGAGGCGGCCGGCATCCGAGTGGGCAGAACCCCCTCCGAGGCTGCGCAGATCATGCGTGAGGTGCTTTCCGCGCAGATATGATGAAGCAGATAACGCCCTGGTTGAAAGGTGTGCTCGCACCGGTTCTGGTCATGGTGATCTTCGCCATTCCGGTCGGTGTTTTCATGGCGCTGGCCCTGCTGGTCTTCGCCATGGAAGAGGGCGGCGAGACGATGTCGTCGTTTGCTGTCCCACTCACCAGAGTCATTGTGTTACTCAGTCAGGGTGTCGGCATGCATGCCGGGGTGATTACCCTGACCATCGTGCCTTTGCTCCTGACACTAGCGATGATCCTGCTAATCCGTGCCGTCTACTCCCGCTGGAGCACGGATCTGCCAGCCTATCTTGCAGGCGTGGTGACCTGGATTGTGCTTTGCCTATGGTGCAGCGGTGAAACACGCATCCAACTCACTGATTCCACTTGGCTTATCGCGCTCAAATGCGCGGTGGTGTTCTCTCTGGGCTTCGTGTGGAGAGCGTTGCCCGGCTCCGCACTGCTGGACAAGGGGCGCCTCTACTGCCGCGAACACATCTCCCAGCCAGTGCGTTCCAGCATTCATGTCGGTGTGCGTCTGGCGTTGCGGTTGCTGGTGATGTTCCTTTCCATCGGTCTGATTACCGTGCTCGTGTGGATTTGTCTGAATCATTCCGGCATGGTCGCCATGTTCAAGAGGATGCACATGAACACCGGATCGTGCATCCTCATGTGCATCATGGCCCTGGCATGGTTGCCCAATATGGCGTTATGGGCATTGTCATGGGTATTCGGCGGCGGATTCCACATTGGGCAAGCCGCCTCATATTCGTTGTGGTCGGCGCAGATTCACGAGTTGCCTTCGCTTCCCATATTCGCTTTGTTCCCCCATCCTGTCGACAATGCGGGCATTCGCACCTGTCTGATACTGATTCCGGTTATGCTGGGGTTCGTGTTCGGTTTGCTCACGTTGCTGCTCCATCGGGGTTTCCATGTGCGGGGCATTGATCCGAATGAGCCCGTGGACGTACGCGATTTGCTGTTGCGCTTCGCATACCCGGCTGGCGCATTCTGCATCACGGCCACACTGGTCTCCCTGATAAGCAGCTTGGCATTCTGGCTGGCCAATGGGTCACTGGGAGTCGGCAGACTCCGTGATGTCGGGGTTGATGTGATGCGCTCCACGAATGTGGTGGCAAGGCCATGTGCGATTGGTCTGGGATTATCCTGGATCAGCGCGATCGTGATCGTTGCCATCCACTCGCTCATGCTCATGATGTTGAAACGACGGGCCGCAAACCGCACTTCGTCGCCGTTGGGATCCGCGGATCCCCCTGATGACGAACGCACAGAACACAAAAACCCCCATACTCCACGCGTGGTCAATTCCACGTTTACGCAGAAGGAGACGAAAGGTGACGACTAACCGACCGATTCGCAGGGCGTTGGTCTCGGTATTCCACAAGGAGGGCATCGAAGTGCTGGCCCAGGCATTCATTGATGCCGGAACCGAGGTGGTGTCCACTGGTTCAACCGCGAATAAGCTGGCAGAGCTCGGTGTGAATGTGATCGAAGTATCGCAGGTGACCGGTTTCCCGGAATGCCTCGACGGACGTGTCAAGACGCTTGATCCGCACATCCATGCCGGGATTCTGGCTGATATGACGAATGAGGACCATGCCCGGCAGCTCGAGGAATTCGGTATCAAGCCATTCGACCTGGTGGTGGTCAATCTGTATCCGTTCGCCGATACCGTGCGATCGGGAGCTGGGGAGTCCGACGTCATCGAAAAGATTGACATTGGCGGACCATCCATGGTTCGCGGGGCTGCGAAAAACAGCGCTACGGTCGCTATTGTCACCGATCCGAAGGACTATGCCCTGGTGGCTGCGCGCATCGAGAACGGCGAGGGATTCTCCTTGGAGGAACGCCGTTGGCTGGCGGCGAAGGCCTTTGCCCACACAGCCGCCTACGATGCCACGATCAACGAGTGGACCGGAACCCATTGGCCGAAACCAGCGAGCATCGACGAGACCATCGACACCATCGCTGGGGCGGGTGCCGAGGATCCGACCGAGCAGGCGAAGCTTGGCAAGTTCCCGGCCCAATACACCCGCTCCTGGAACCGCGCGCATATTCTGCGATACGGTGAGAACCCCCATCAGGATGCCGCCCTGTACGTAGATCCGCTCAATGTCCGCGGGTTCGCCGACGCCGAGCAGCTTGGCGGCAAACCCATGAGCTATAACAACTATGTGGACGCCGATGCCGCGTGGCGCGCGGTATGGGATTTCGCTCCCCAGATTGCCGTCGCCGTGGTCAAGCACAACAACCCGTGCGGACTGGCCGTGGGAACCACCGTTGCCGAAGCACACCGCAAGGCACATGCCTGCGATCCAATGAGCGCCTATGGCGGTGTAATTGCCTCCAACGCCACAGTGACACTGGAGATGGCCGAATATATCCGTCCGATTTTCACTGAGGTCATTGTGGCCCCCGACTATGAGCCCGAGGCCCTCGCACTTCTCCAAGCCAAGAAGAAGAACCTGCGCATCCTCAAGGTTGCCGAACCCCCCAAGGCCAAATACCAGTTCAAGCAGATCGACGGAGGGTTGCTTGTACAGTCCACCGATCTGATTGATGCCCCGGGAGACCATCCGGATGCCTGGAAGCTTGTTGCCGGTGAGGCCGCGGACGAGCGTACGCTCAAGAATCTCGAATTCGCATGGCGCGCCATTCGTTGCGTCAAATCCAACGCGATCCTGATTGCCGACGATATGGCGACGGTAGGCATCGGCATGGGACAGGTGAACCGCGTGGATTCGGCGCATCTGGCCGTGGAACGCGCCAACACGCTCGATGATGGGCACAACCGCACGAAGGGCGCGGTCGCCGCCTCCGACGCCTTCTTCCCGTTTGCCGATGGCGCCGAAATTCTCATTGATGCCGGCGTGCGCGCCATCGTGCAGCCGGGCGGATCGATTCGTGACGAGGAGGTGTTCGAAGCGGCACGCAAGGCCAATGTGACCATGTACGTCACCGGCACACGCCACTTCCTCCACTGAGCCATTTGCCCTTGAAACCGTCCATTTAACCACCGCATTACAGATGGTGCATGGAAAGGCCCGACAGCCGTGCGGCTGTCGGGCCTTTCCATCATGTTATGGGGCACACATGCAGGGGATAAGGTAAAGTATGCAGCAATCGCCGGGAGGAGCACCATGAGCAGCCATCATCCATATGTCTCTGAGAGCCATGAGGGCAAACCCGCATTCGAATGGGGAGTGGCGCTCTGTGTGGTGGTCTCTACCATATTGGCGGCATGTGGCAAAGCAATGGCCGCCACAGTCCTACTGTCTGTGACGGCCATTGGAACCGGTGTGCTCCGGGCTGTGTTGCGGGAACGCAGCCCTTGGAAGATTCGCTCAGCGACGTTCGACTCCATCTGCGGAATCGGTCTGGGAGTCATCCTGTTCGGTCTCTTCCTCAGCGTCTTCTTCCTCAATCACTGAATAGTCGTTGTCAGCCTGTTCTCCGGTCAGTGGAACATTGTAGTTCTCTGCCTCGGCGACCTGAACCGCCTCGGCCTCATCTTCCACCGGAACCTCACCGACCTGTGCCATGGCGGCCTCGGCCACATCCGAGTCGACGCTGGTCTTCGGAGTGCCAAGCAGCTGGGAGACAATGATCACCAACGCCACAATGGCGGCGGCGAGAATGGCAGTGACCCAGAACACCCAGAGCTGGGCAAGCGGTTCCTGCGTGAGGCCCTGCCCCTGGGCGAACACGGCGATGCCAGTGGCACGAGCAGGATTGATGGAGGCACCCGTCACGGGGAAGCTCATGGCTGACGCGGCGGCATAGGCAACACCCATCACCAACGCATAGTCCGACCTCACCTTGCCGTGCCTGCGCATCGAGACCATGGCGGCTGCCACGACGATGATGGAGGCAAGCAGCTCGACGATGATGGCGACGGTGATGCTGAACGTGAGTCCCAGCGAATTGAGCGATGTGTACAGCGACGACCCCTTGTCGTATCCGTTCACTGCCATTGCATACCACTGGTTGGCGGCGACGCTTTCGGAGGTGGGTAGCACAAGCCTGAGCAATCCGCCGGCGACAATGGCGCCGAGGATCTGCGCGACGATGTAGCAGATGCCGTCCCACACCTTCGTCTTCGAGGTGAGCATGGCGGCCACGGTGACGGCCGGATTGAACTGTGCGCCGGAGATTCGTGCGAAGATTGCGGTCATAGCCGCATAGATCACGCCAACGCCGACGGTGACGAAGGCAAGGTTCACGTTATAGAACGCCGAACCGAAAGTGCACATGAGATAGATGGCGAAGCAGATGAGCAGGGACCCAGCGAACTCGGAGAGTGCGCGCGCCCACAGATCATGCCCTTTCTTTGGCTGGACTGAAGCGGTTGTTGTCGTATCGGTCATATTGTTCCTTCATTCAAATGGCAGACGCAAAGCGTTTTGCGACCGGAGCCCATCATACTCAACAAGTTGTGCAAATGCTCGTCAATGCTTGACGGGAGTACCGTCTGCACAGTATATTGAGAAAGTTATATGTTATTCGGCCACGTTGGGAGGACGATGCCACACATCTACAGCCAAGCCAGAAAACAATATGAGAACGACGGCGACGGTATTCGCCTGCAGAAGCTTCTGGCGCAGGCGGGATTTGGATCCCGCCGCAAATGCGAGGAAATGATCACCGACGGCCGTGTCGAGGTCGATGGCGAACTCGTCACCGAACTGGGCACCCGAGTCGACCCGAAACGCCAGCAAGTACGCGTCGATGGCTCACGCATACGACTGAATCCGCGGCACATCACCTTGGCATTGAACAAGCCACGCAAGGTGCTGAGCACGATGGACGACCCGAAGGGGCGCTATACGTTGCGTGACATCGTCGGCGACAAATATGAGCGCATCTTCCACATGGGGCGCCTGGACTACGATTCCGAGGGCCTTATCCTCATGACGAACGACGGCGAACTAAGCCAGCATGTCATGCATCCGAAATACGAGGTGGAGAAGACCTACATTGCCACATTGGAAGGGCATATGAGCGGCACGGTATGCCGTCGTCTCGTACGCACCGGTGTGCAGCTCGACGACGGCTGGATCAAGCTCGACCACTGCTCAATCATCGATTCGAACCGTGACCAGACCATCGTGAAGGTGGTGCTCCATTCTGGACGCAACCGCATTGTCCGCCGCATCTTCGGGGCTATCGGCTTCCCGGTCAAACGGCTGGTGCGTACGCAGATCGGCCCGATCAAGCTCGGTGACATCAAATCCGGGTCCTACCGTGTGCTGTCGCAGGATGAGGTTCGCGCACTCTCGAAGGAGGTCGGTCTATGATTCGTGTGGCAATCGATGGCCCTGCCGGCGTGGGCAAGTCGTCTTCGTCGAAGGCCCTTGCGGACTATTTTGGGTTCGCCTACCTCGACACGGGCGCCATGTATCGTGCATGCACATGGTGGTGCCTGGAGCGCGGGGTCGACCTGGATGCGGCCCATGTGGACGAGCAACAGGTGACGGAGATTGTGGCGGCCTTCTTCACCGACGGCCATTTCGACATCAGCGTCGACCCCCAACATCCCAGCGTCTTCGCCGACGACGTCGACATCAGCGAGCAGATTCGCTCGCAGGAGGTCTCATCCCACGTATCCAGACTCGCGGCGATCATACCGGTGCGCAACGTGCTCATCGCGGCGCAACGTGCCTACATCGCGGCTCAAAGCGCCGATGATTCGTTCTCGCACGGCCGTGGTGTCGTAGCCGAGGGGCGTGACATCACCGACGTCGTGGAACCCGGTGCGGAGGTGCGCATTCTGCTCACGGCCCGCGAGGAGGTGCGTCAGGCACGTCGTAACAGGCAGGAGCAGGCCGGTGGCGTGGGCAGCGATGACGTAGCGAAACGCGACGCCGCCGACTCGAAAGTCACCCACTTCACGGAGGCTTCGGATGGTGTGACGACGATTGACAACTCCGACATCGATTTCGGGGAGACGCTCGATCTGATGATTGGTCTGGTCGACGACGCGATCGAAGAACAGGAATACCGGCAATATGCCGCCAATCTCGACGATTACGAACTTGATGAGGGCGATGAGGGTCTGCTCGACGGCTCCGCATTCAGTGCAGGCGGAGAGTCGGACCGCCGCAAGGCGGTGGGCGTCATCGCAGTGGTGGGTCGTCCGAACGTGGGCAAGTCGACATTGGTGAACCGTATTCTCGGACGTCGTGCCGCGGTTGTGGAGGACACGCCGGGCGTCACCCGTGATCGGGTGAGTTATGACGCCGAATGGGCGGGCACTGACTTCAAACTGGTGGACACCGGCGGCTGGGAGGCCGACGTCGAAGGCATCGACTCCGCCATCGCATCCCAGGCTCAGATTGCCGTTGAGTTGGCGGACTCCGTGATCTTTGTGGTCGATGCGCTCACCGGGCTCACACAGACCGACGAGCGCATCGTGAAGCTACTGCGTCAGGCCGGCAAACCCGTCACCGTTGCAGTGAACAAGATCGACGACCAGATCAGCGAATATATGGCCGCTGAATTCTGGAAGCTCGGGCTTGGTGAACCGTACCCGATCTCTGCCATGCACGGCAGGGGAGTGGGTGACCTGCTCGATGAGGCCGTTGCGCAAATGAAAAGCGCCGAAAAGACCTCCGGTTTCCTCACGCCATCCCATCTGCGCCGTGTGGCGTTAGTGGGGCGCCCTAACGTGGGTAAGTCGTCGCTGCTCAACCAACTCTCACACTCGGAACGCTCGGTGGTGAACGGGCTTGCCGGCACCACGCGCGATCCTGTGGATGAAATCGTGACCATCGACGGCGAGGATTACCTGTTCATCGACACGGCGGGCATCAAACGTCGCCAGCACAAGCTGTCGGGCGCGGAGTACTACTCGTCGCTGCGCACCCAAGCGGCCATCGAACGCTCCGAGCTCGCTTTGGTACTGTTCGACGCCTCCATTCCGATCTCCGATCAGGATCTCAAGGTCATGAGCACGGCGGTGGATGCAGGCCGCGCAGTGGTGCTCGTATTCAACAAATGGGATCTCATGGATGAATTCGACCGCCAGCGCATGGAGCGGTTGTGGAAGACCGAATTCGACCGTGTCACTTGGGCTCAACGCGTGAATCTCTCGGCGAAGACCGGCTGGCACACGAACCGTTTGGCCAAGGCGATGACGCAGGCGCTCGAATCTTGGGACAAGCGTATTCCGACGGGCAAACTCAACGCATTCCTCGGCAAGATCCAAGCCTCGCACCCGCATCCGGTACGGGGTGGCAAACAGCCTCGCATTCTGTTCGCTACCCAGGCGTCAAGTCGGCCGCCGCGCTTCGTGATCTTTGCTACTGGCTTCCTGGAGCACGGATACCGACGCTTCCTGGAGCGTTCGCTACGTGGGGAATTCGGATTTGAGGGATCGCCGATCCAGATCTCGGTGAATATTCGCGAAAAGAAGCGCCGTAAGTAGCGATTCCAATGGCCGACGCGCGCAGCGTCGGCCATTATCCGCCCCCTCTGCTATATTATGTATTCGTTGCCTTTGAGCAATACGGACCATAGCGCAGTTTGGTAGCGCACTTGACTGGGGGTCAAGGGGTCGCGGGTTCAAATCCCGCTGGTCCGACTTCATGGGATTTCTGTCCACCTCATTTTCTGTCGTCGGTCAATCTGCCATATTACAAAGAATCAATTCGGGATGATCTGACGATGCTTTAAAAATATTCGCATACTAATTCTTTTCTCTTCGTTGTTTACATATTTTCAACTGAAACTAGGAAAAGAAGTCGAATAGTCATGCAAAAGATGCGAATCCTTGGGAAAAAGGCTACACTTGGCACAGTTGGCACAACGATACAGAGATCCTCTTCGTATGAGAAAGGTTTGACATGACCGACGCATTCGAGCGAACCGCCGAGAAGATGAAGGCCCATGGCCTGAGCGAGACGGCCATAGCCCAATTCGAGCATCTCTATGATGTGTGGAAGCACGAGGACGGCACCACTTGGATTCGCGAGGAGGACATCGAGCCGGTTCAGGACATTCCCAATTTCGCGCAGATCTATGAGACGATCAACCACGACAAGGCGGTCGACGCATTCGCCAAGACGGCGTTCCTCAAGCTCAACGGCGGTCTGGGAACCTCAATGGGGCTCGACTGCGCAAAATCATTGTTGCCGGTTCGCAGGCACAAGGCCAAGCAAATGCGCTTCATCGACATCATTCTCGGACAGGTGGAAACCGCACGCAACCGACTGGGCGTGAAGCTCCCGCTGACGTTCATGAACTCGTTCCGCACATCGTCCGACACCATGAAAGTGCTCAACCGAGACAAGCGGTTCCATCAGGAGGATGTTCCGATGGAGATCATCCAGCACGTGGAGCCCAAGATCGACCTCTCCACAGGGGCGCCGGTGTCATTCCCCGCCAATCCCGATCTCGAATGGTGCCCACCGGGACACGGCGACCTGTATTCGACCCTATGGGAATCGGGTCTGCTCGACATTCTCGAAAGCCACGGATTCAAGTACCTGTTCATCTCGAACTCCGACAATCTGGGTGCACGCCCGTCACGCACTCTGGCCCAGCACTTCGAAAACACCGGCGCTCCGTTCATGATCGAAGTGTCGAAACGTACCGAAGCGGATCGCAAGGGTGGTCACATCGTTCGCGACAAGGTCACCGGTAGGCTCATGCTGCGTGAGATGACGCAGGTGGCTCCCGAAGACGCGGCGGAAGCCAAGGACATCGACAAGCATCCGTATTTCAATACGAACAACATCTGGGTGCGCATCGACTCCCTACGCGAGAAACTGGCACAGAGCAACGGCGTGCTTCCATTGCCTGTCATTCGCAATTACAAGACCGTCGACCCAACGGATGCCTCCACCACCAAGGTGATTCAGCTCGAGACCGCGATAGGCGCTGCGGTGAGTCTGTTCAACGGGGCAATCTGCGTCGAGGTGGACCGCATGCGCTTCCTGCCGGTAAAAACCACCGACGATCTGTTCATCATGCGCTCCGACCGCTTCCATCTGACTGATCAGTACGAGATGGAGGACGGCAACTACATCTTCCCGAACGTCCAGCTTGACACGCGCTTCTACAAGAACATCCATGATTTCGACGACCGGTTCCCCTATGGCGTGCCATCGCTCGCAGCGGCTGCCTCGGTCACGGTGGAGGGGGATTGGACCTTCGGCCGCGATGTGAACTTCTATGGTGAGGCGACATTGCATGATGAGGGACGGCCGAGTTATGTCCCAAACGGCGAATTCGTGGGACCGCAGGGTATAGAGCCCGACGAATGGCTGTAGAATTGTTCGCAGAAAAGAAAATTTGGTCTTTTTCGGTGTTTCAGTACACCATTTGAGGAAAAGGCCCTTATGATAATACAAGGGGCGTTTTCATACGCCCACTTTGATTTAAAACGGTAACGATACGTGAGGACTAATGGCTGAGGGTAGTAACGGCAGGCGCCGCTTCTCGGATAAGTGGGGCAAGCATGAGCTTGATGTGCTGGCAGTGTTGTCGTCCGCTTTTCCGCAATGGCTGACTTCCCGCCAGATCGCCCAGCGTGTGAAGGCATACGCTGACTCCTACGGCGAACTGGCTGATCAGGCCGCAAAGGCGGCTTTCGCAAAACAATTCCAACGTGACCGCGCAAAGCTGGCGGCCATGGGAATCGCCATAGAGTCACGGCAACCTGAATACTCCTCGAAGTCCGAAGGTCAGGATTTCGCCTCGTACCGCCTCCAGCTCGGCGACGAGCCCCGTATCCGGCTGAAGTTCCAGCCGGAAGACATGCCGGTGTTGGCGGCCGCCAACTATCTCGCGCGATCGATGTCCATGTCGTCCGCCCCACAACCTCAACCGCAACACGTCTCTCGCACGGCACCGCGCGTGCCGCAGACGCCGATTCCCGGTCTCGGCCTTGATTCGATCGCACCTGGTCTGGGCACTCAGCACATCCCCGAGAATCTGGTGAAGGAGGTGGATTCCCGCCGATTCGCCGCCACGCTTTCCGTGAACGGCGAAAGCCTGAATGTCGCCTACACCGACACCGACGATCTCGTCATGTTCGTGCTTGAGCATCCGAATACCTCCATTGTGAATCCGCCGGAGGCCGTCGATGCATTCCGTCGACGCCTCAATGCGGCCATCGGCTTCCAGCTCGCCGATGACTCTGCAAACATGTCCAGCGCCAAGGTGGCGGCCCATGCCATTGATGCCGGCGACGAGGCGGAGGACGAAGACGGTGCGAACGGCAAGAGCCACAAGAAGAGCTCGTTCCAGACGGGAAGCGAAGTGGACCGCCGTCTGCGTCTCATGCTGTTCCTCTCCGCACACATGGGGGAGGAGTATTCGCTCTCTGAACTCGCCGTGCGCTTCATTGGCGTCCCCAAGAACGACGACGAGCGCAAGAAGTTCGTGCAGACGATTCACAAGGACATCAACACCCTCACCACCGTCTCCGACGATGGGGAGATGGCCGGCAGCCAGTTCTTCGACATCGACTGGTCGTTGCTCGAATCCGAAGGCATCGTCTGTGCCACGAACTCCCTCGGTCTTGAACGCCTCGCCGGAATCTCGCCGCAGTACATGAGCATGCTCACCGCATCGGTGAACTATCTGGCCCATGCGCCATTGCTGCCCGCCGAAGAGCGCAATCAAGCGGTTGACCTCTACGACCGCCTGCGCCAGTATGTAGAACCGGGTCAGACCCCTTGGCTGAGCCTGACCGGCTATGAGGTGGAACCGCGTTCCTTCGGCATTGTGAAGAAGGCAATCGCTGAGCATGCACTGCTGGACATGAAGTACACCGACGGCTCGGGCCGTATTCGTGAGCGTTTGGTGGCGCCGTCCAAAATCTACGTGGACGAAGGCGTGTATTACGTGGCCTTGTGGACCGATGTGGAAGACGTCGCTCCAGCGGCGCTGCACAAGATCGTGCATAAGGACATGACGATTAACAAGGAGACCGGAGAACCTCGAATCTGGCAGATCCTGCGCATCGCGCGCATAGAGGAGGCCGCAGAGGTGGAACCGACCAAGCCGGTGCAGATTCCAGATGTCTCTGTAAGCGACCTGCGCAAATGGAGCATCGAGACCTCCACCGCCGCCGCCTTCATCACCGATCAACCGCATCTGGAGTTCATACGCACACTCGCCGATGCCGAGGTGGAGCCATGCGGCGAGGGGGAAAAGGTCCGACTGCAGATTCAATCTGATTCGTGGTTCGTGGCGTTCTGCATTGCTCATGCGCGCCACATTCTGGCTGTGGCACCGGAGACCTTGCGCACGATGATTATCGCACGCGCCAAGCGTGAGCTGAGCATGCTCGACGAGAACGGCGGCTCCCATTCAGCCGAGGAGCATCATAGCCGCTGACGCTGTGCTTGTAGAGGTATATTACATGACGGACGGACGCCATCGCGCCCGGTGGAATTGACAGGACGACGCGAGGAAAGAGGGAACGCATGCCGTGGTGGATCTGGTTGATTCTGGCCCTTGCCATGCTGGCGGTGTTGATCGCCGGCATCATTTACGTGATCATTCACGGACTCCATGCGCTCCAATCGGTGCAACGGACCGGTGAGGCGGTCTCCGAACGGATGACCCTCATGACCGATACCGAAGGCACCCGACACCCCAAGGAGCGCCCCATCTTCACCGAGCGACTCGAGGTGGCCGCCAATCGATACACGCAGGCCCATACAAAGGTGGACGAGCGCAAGCGGGCACGTCGTGAACGCTATGCACGAATCTGGAGTAGGTGGGCCTCATTCAACGACTGACGTGGATGGGGAAAATGGCAGGACGAAACAAAAGGAACAGGCATTCCGAGCCAACAGACGAGAAAACAGGCGAGCGCGAACTCAGCCCCGCTGAACGGTACCAAGCCTTCAAGGAGTCGAGGCAGCACATGCAGTCTGTGGCGGCACGGTTCGCGGACCGTATACCATTCGAATTGGATGCCTTTCAGCAGGATGCCAACGAGGCTCTTGAGGCCGGCTCCAATGTGCTTGTGGCGGCACCGACCGGCGCCGGGAAAACCGTGGTGGCCGATTTCGCCATATACCTGGCTCAGCAACGCAATGTGAAGGCGTTCTACACGACGCCTATCAAGGCGTTGAGCAACCAGAAGTACCATGATCTGGTCGATATGTACGGTGCGGATAAGGTGGGGTTGCTCACCGGCGACACCTCGATAAATTCCGAGGCAGACATCGTGGTGATGACCACTGAAGTGCTGCGCAATATGCTCTACGAACATTCGACAACACTCAATGCCTTGGGCTATGTGATTCTCGATGAAGTCCATTATCTCGCCGACAGGTTCAGAGGGCCGATCTGGGAGGAAGTGATCATCCACCTTCCCCAAAGCGTTCGAATCATCGGGCTCTCCGCCACTGTGTCGAATGTCGAAGACTTTGCAGACTGGATTGAATCAGTACGTGGGGACACCAAGCTCGTGGTGTCTGAACATCGACCGGTTCCGCTGGACCAGTATGTGTTATTGCAAAAGGACCCGCGCACCGAACCGGAGTTGTTCGACCTGTATCGCAGGGACGATATGGGTGAACAGACCGTCAAAATGAATGCACGGCTGATGAACCGGCTTGACGAGCTCGACCGTATGGAGGCGCGGCGCGCGCGCGCGGACGCCCATGATAGGTCGGAGCGGCGGCGAGATCGCGGAAGCAAACGCAAGTTCGTGCGCAAGCCGGAACGATATCAGCCTCGCCGCTGGGCGGTCGTCGATGAACTGAACTTCTTGGGCATGCTCCCCGCCATCTATTTCGTGTTCTCACGCAATGGTTGTGACGAGGCAGTGGACCAGTGCCTCAACGCCGGGTTGCGGCTCACTACTGACGAGGAGGCCCTGCGCATCCGCAAGATTGTGGATGAGATGATCGAGGGGCAGCTCACTCGTGAGGACCTGAAGACCCTGCACTTCCCGCAGTTCCGCTATGCCTTGGAAGAGGGTTTTGCCGCGCACCATGCCGGTATGATCGCGCTGTTCAAGCAGATTGTCGAGCGCCTGTTCGAAGAGGGCCTCATCAAGTGTGTGTTCGCCACCGAGACACTGGCGCTCGGCATCAACATGCCGGCACGCAGCGTCGTGGTGGAGAAGCTGGAGAAATACAATGGCACAGGCATCGTGCCATTGACCCCGGGGGAGTACACCCAACTCACCGGCCGTGCTGGACGCCGAGGCATCGACACCATAGGTAATGCCATCGTGGTCGATCACCGCGATTTCAAACCCGAGACGGCAGTGGCATTGTCCAGCAAGCGCGTCTACCCGCTGCATTCGAGCTTCAAGGCGACCTTCAATATGGCCGTCAATCTGCTCAACTCCAGCGATTATGAGACGGCACGAGACACCCTCGACCATTCGTTCGCCCAATGGGAGGCCAATGAGTCGGCATGGGATCTCGAGGCATGCATCGGCAAACTGCGCAAGGCCATAGCCGGCTATGAGGAGGCCATGGCCAACGATGCCGGTGACATGGTGGAGCTGCTGCGCATTCGCATGAAGCTCAGCGACCTGCAGAAGAACGAACGTCGGCGGCTCAAGCACGAGGTGTTCAAGTCGAATGAGGAGCGTTCACGTGCATTCCGCCGGCTGGATGCACAGATCGCCCAGCTCAAAGAGCAGGAGGCGAACCACCCCGCCAAACAGTCTCCCGATTTCAAGACCCTGATGAAATGGGGTCACCGCTGGGTGCGTGAGACCAAGGAACTCGAGCGTCTGGAATACCGCTATGAGTCCCGTACCAGTTCGGTGGCTCGCCAGTTCGACCGCATATGCCATAGCCTCGAAGTGCTCGGTTACCTTGAGACAGCCGACGAGAACGGTCACATCGACTACAGGCTCACCGAATACGGGCAGCTACTCAGGCGACTCTACACCGAACGTGATCTGGTATTGGCACAGGCGATCACCCATGGCATCTTCGACGATCTTAATGCCCCCGAACTCGCTGCAGTGATGTCGTCGTTGCTGTATGAGCCGCGCCGAGGCGAGGGTGGGGAACCGAGAAGGTACCCGGGAGGCCCCCGTGGTCGTGTGATGCAGGCCGCGAACGCCTTGAGGGACATGGATGGGCAGATCATCGCATTGTGCGAGGCGAACGGTCTGGAGAACTATCTGCAACCGCTGGACTTCGGCATCGTCGATCTCATGTACAACTGGGCATATGGTGACTCGCTCTCCGAAGTGCTCGAACACAGCGACATGACCGGTGGGGATTTCGTACGTACGGCGAAACGCATTGCCGACGTATTGCAGCAGATCGCCGTCGCCGAACCGTATCTGGGGGAGGGCGGTGCCGAGCTCGCCGCCGTCGCGCATGAGGCCTACGAGCGCGTCAATCGTGGCATCGTGGCTTACTCCGGCGTGGACTGATCGGTGCCAGGACCGGTGCCCGGCACCGAGAATGCAAGGAATAAAGGGGTAGTCCCAGCTGTTTTGTAGCTTGGAAGTACTTTGAAACTCAAGGAGGAACAGCATGGCGGAACGCAGTCTGCGTGGCATGAGCATTGGCGCGAAGTCCTTGGAGTCCGACGACAATGTCGATTTCGCGGCTCGCGTCGAAGTGGCCTACGTATGTCCGAAGGGGCACCGTACCATCCTGCCATTCGCCGAGTCCGCGGATCTTCCGAACGAATGGGAGTGCCGTTGCGGCGCCACCGCGCACCGTGAGAACGAGGAGGACGAGCAGCCGGACGAAATCACCAAGCCGACCCGCACGCATTGGGATATGCTCATGGAGCGTCGTAGCGAGGACGAGCTGGCGGCATTGCTCGAAAAGCGTCTGAAGATGCATCACGACGGCTGGATTCCGGACTACGAGTGACGACAACCTGACATGACAGAGCATGTTATGTCAGGTTTTTCATTTGCAAAACAGCGTGTGCCCATATAGGACGGAAAGAGGAAATACATGACAGAACCCAGACGAGTGGTGTTGCTCGATCTCGACGGCACGTTGACGGAATCAGGCCCCGGCATTATCAAATGCGTGATCAAGGCCTTCGAGGCCGTGGATGTTCCCGTGCCAAACGACGAGGCATTGCAGCGTTTCATTGGACCTGCCATCATCGATTCGATGAAGCTCAACGGCATTCCGCCGCACAAACTCGATGAAGCGGTACGCATCTATCGGCATTTCTATGGTGATGCGAATGTGTTCGACGATCCGAACGAACCCGGGCGGAAAGTGCCCGGCCGTCTTGTCAACTCGATGTACGAAGGCATTCCCGAACAGCTGCGCAAAATGCGCGAGATGGGCTACTATCTCGCGGTATGCACGGCAAAGCCCGAGTATCAGACCATTCCGATTTGCGAGCATTTCCATCTGACCGATCTTGTTGACGGCATCTACGGGGCGAGCAAAGACAATTCGCGCATCACCAAGGAAGCGGTGATCACCTATGCGCTCGACAGAATCGGTGTAGACAGGAACACCGGAGACAGAGCGCTCATGGTGGGAGATCGTTGGACCGATGTGGACGGCGCCAAGCTCAATGGGCTCGACTGTCTGGGTTGCGGCTGGGGCTATGCCGAGCCGAACGAATTGCGCGAGCATGGCGCATACCGTGTGGTTCCGTTCGTCAGCGAGCTTGCCGATGCGGTGAACGATTACTTCACGGAACGCCAGTGACCGATTGACAATCCAATAATCTCATCAGAAGGGGCGTATGCAATACGTATACGCCCCTTCACTATATTGGTATACTATTATCCGATAATGTACGTTATGTCAGATTAGTGAACCGTCACACTCCCCGTTGAGACATATATGCGGCATGCCATATCTAGCTCATTCGCCGGGCACAATCAGATCGAATACACAACCGCATCATCCGCACTACGGGCGGCACCACGACATTCATCGCAACAAGACCGACAGGATACGACCAATCCCGCAGCGATAAAACGATGGGTCACATACAATATGTTTATCGAACAAGTCTTATTATTGAAAACATTTGCACTGGGCATTTTCAATATTCTTGTCTATAGATCTATTTTTAGGGATTATCTACATCATGTTGTATAGATATATTTCAAACGTGTAGATATTTCTTGTTTTCTTCGGTAATTTAAATACCTGTTACTTCATTATTCGAACTAGCGTGGCATTCACCAAGGATTGCCAGAACAGCAACACCTTCTCCCCCATGCATTGCCTTGGATTCCTCCACAGCTCAAACGACATCGGCGTGTGCATTACCCCGCGGGGGCCTGCGACCCAGAGTATACAGCAATATGCCGAGGAACAGACTCGCCAGCACTAGCGCGATCGCCTGCCAGGCATTCGTCTGCAGCAGTTTGTAGGTATCGGCCGAAAAGGTGGAGAACGTGGTCAGACCGCCGCAGAATCCCGTGGTCATGAATTTCGCCATGATCTTGCTCGGTTCGCGTCGTTCGATGATTGCGGTGAATAGCCCCATGAGGAAACAGCCCATGCAATTGATGACAAGAATCGAGATCGGATCCATCGTCCAAGTGTTGAGTCCATTCTCCAGCAGATACCGGCAGACGGCTCCCAATGCACATCCGAATCCCACTGCAATGAGTTCCATGTATCTCCCTACGCAAACGCTCTGGTGATGAGAAAACCCAACGCCACGCAACAAATGCCCACCACGACGCTGCCGATCCAATAGATCCACGCGCGAACCGTGCTGTGCTCTTCAAACAGCGACACGACTTCCGACGTAAAGGTGGAGAATGTGGTCAGACCGCCGCAGAATCCCGTGATCAGCAAAGCTTTCCACGGCTCGGCCACAGGCCCCAGGGCCGCTACCCCCAGCATGATGCCCACGAGCAACGAACCGGTCAGATTCACCAACAGAGTGCCGTATGGGATCGCGTAGTCCTTGCGGTTAAGCCAGCCTGAAGCCAATGAACGCAAACAGCCGCCGGAAAACGCACCAACAGCCACCGCGCTTAGATTCAGCCAGATCATATGATTGACGTCCCCTCATGGGTCTCGTCACCGTCTGCGTCACCATCGTCAGGCAATGGTTCGATGTGTGCCGGTTCGAAACGCATGGCGCGCCGAGCCTGCACATACATGAGCGCCAACTCTGCGAACACCAACACCACGGCAGCCACCGCGGAGGGCCATCCCAACCGTTCGTAGAGCGAGCGTGGGCGGGCGTCAATCGAGTCCTTGTTCGCCAGGAACAGGAAATACGGCATGGCGAACAAGACAAAGGTGGCGAGCTGGCCGATGATCACGGCCCAACTGACTGGTTTGACCACAACATCCGCACGCCCGAAATGGCTGCAGTACACGGTGACCGCACACACCATGACCGCACAGAGCGCTGCAGCAATCCATAGAATGGCAGGTAAGGCGTTCATGTCACTCCCCTCGTCTTCATGCACATTGATATATTACGCCACAGCGTACGAATGCCCATCGATGTCCAAGGGCACATCGCAATACGGAGGCTCGACGTGCGCGTCCCGGTGATGCAGTCTGGTGCCTTTCGCGACAATCGGCAGACGAGCCAACGGCCCATCGGAATCGACGCTCAGGCGCCGTAAGGCGACATCGGAGGTGACGGCAACGAATTCGGCGGCCGCCAGGCTGGACTCCACTTGACGGAACAGCGTCCCGACGGCAATGATGAACACGGCGGATTCATGCTGCAGCACATCGGCGAACATGGTCTCACCCTCGCAGGCGCGCACATGCTCCCCGTCGCAGACGATGACCATGTGGGAGAGCTGTGTGGAGCGGTAGGCCCGTAGGAACTGCAATGTTTGCGATATGTTCTGCAAGTTCACGCCGAGGTCGAGCAATTTCTTGCATGCGGCGAGCATGAGCACATCGTTGAAGGAATACAGGCGTCGCGATCCCGAACCGTGCGATGCGGTGACCGATGGCTCCACGATATGCTTATGCGCCCAGTAGTCGAGTTGCCGGTATGTGATGCCGGCTGCCCGTGACGCCGCAGATCCGCGGTAACCCTTGCGAACCGGCTCGGTTTCCAGCAGGGAGTCCGGGAACAGCTCCCCTTGTGCCATGGAATCGTCAACCTCGAGCAATGGGACATCCACGAAAAGCGGGAGGCCGTCATTCCGACCTTCCCGCTGTGCTTGTGTCTCCCGATTCGACTCCATTGCAGGGCGTGCGGCTCAATGCTCAGATGTTACGCACCGCGCTGTTCGTGAAATAGATCAGGCGGAACTTCCCGATCATGATCTCGTCACCATTCTTGAGCGTCGCCTTGTCAACCCTCTGTCGGTTCACATAGGTGCCGTTGAGGCTGCCGGCATCAATCACCGTGTAGGCGCCGTTTTCGCGGCGGAACACGGCATGCTGGCGCGAGACCGTGGAATCGTCGAGCAGAATGTCCGCGCGCGGGTCCCTGCCCACGGTCACCTCGTCTTCATCGAGCAGGTAACGCGAACCGGAAAGAGCGCCACGCGTTGCGATAAGCAGAGCCGTGTCGTCCGCCAGTCTGGAGATGGTCTGCAGATCCTCCTGCGTCAACGGGCGCTCACCGCTGGTGGTCACTGGAATCTGGATGGCAGGCATGCCGATGATGGTGGTTTCGCCTGCACTTGGAATTGGATCAGTCATAACTCCTCATTCTACAATCTTTGCGTACTTATAGTCGGTCACCGGCTGCGTCTGGGTGATTTTCACGTCATCGGACGTCTCGACGTTCACGCTCGCCCCGAATTTCACCGTGAGCCTCGAGCCGACGCCACCGGCCATGTTCACTGCATTCGCAAGGTTGTTCTGCTCTCCTATGGCCTTGACGATGTATGGCGCGTTGAGTGCCTTGCCGTCACATATGAGGCCATTCGCCCCTTCGCTGATGTAGGTGGAGGTGACCACCCGCACATCGTTGATGGCAATGACCTCTGCACCTCCGTTGCGCAGCTCCTCGATGAGGTTGAACATGGTCGCCGCATCGATTGGGGCCTTGGTGCCGGCGGAGATATGCACGATGATGCCGGGACCTTCCGCGGGAAGCCGACCTGAGAGAATGCCGCTGGACTCCTCGTTCTCCTTGGCGATGCGGTTCGCCTCGGCCTCCTTATCGGCTGCCTGCTGCAGCGAAGTGAGCTGCCGGCTGAGCTCGGTGCGTCGCTCTTCAAGGCGCTGTACCTGCGTGTTCGTCTCGCCGAGCATACGGGTGAGTTCAGACTCGGTCATCGTCTCATACGTCATATCCGTATTGTTCACCTGAATCACGTACCCGAACGACAGCAGTGCGCACAATGCCGCTACAAGCACACTGGCCAGCAGCCGCGCGCGAATGGATTGTGCGCGTCCGGAAATCTGCTTCTTCGGTTTCGCTTTCTTGACCACCGGAAATGCACCAGTTGGCAGTTTGTCGTTCTGCCAGTCTTTTTTCTGCTGAGAGAGGATTTTCTTCACATGGCTGCCTCTGGGCGGTTCAGGAGGCGTCCCGGCTGACTGAATCGGTTTGTTCTCGTGCTCATTCGCTTCGCCCATGCTCACCCCTGGAAAATGAAACGACGGATTGCCGAGACGTTGGAGAAGATGCGGATGCCAAGCACGACGATGACGGCGGTGGAGAGTTGCGAACCCACGCCGAGCTGGTTGCCTAGAAGCACTAGGAGCGTTGCGGTGACAACATTGGAGAAGAACGAGATCACGAACACCTTGTCGGAGAAGCTGCGCTCGAAGTAGGCACGTGCCGCACCAAGCAACGCATCAAGTGCCGCCACCACCATGATCGGAAGGTACGGTTGGAGCCAAATCGGAATGTCCGGTTTCACGAACAGACCGACTACCACGCCGATGATCAGACCGAGCACTGCTGCCATTACTGTATCTCCTTCGCGTATGTAACCTGGCCAGGTGTCGCCGCCTTGAGCCGAATCATATTCTCCTTGCTGGTCTGCAACGTCATACCGACGTCCTTGAACTCCTGGTACAGCATCGAGAGCTCCCTCTGCCCCATTCTATTCGCAAGCTCGTTCTTATTGCCGATGGCTTGAATGCGGTATGGGCTTGAAACCGGCGTGGTGCCAATGAGTATGGAGTTGCCTGCGGTTCGTATGGACGTCTGCACCCCCAGCCTGTTGTCGTTGATGGAGATCGCCTCGGCGCCCGCCTTCCACATAAGCGAGACGAGCAATTGCAGATCAGTGTCGGTGACCACGCGCAATCGGTTCGCTGATTTCTCTCGAGGCAGTGCCCCTTCCTGCGCATTGCTGTTCGTCACCATCGGGTCGGCAATGGTGAGCACAATGCCCTCGCCTTCGACCGCGGTGGCGCCCGCAGCCGCTTCGTTGCGCCGTACCTCCTGCTCCACCTGGGAGGGCAATGCGGATTGCGATTGGCGGTCCACATCTGCGCGCAGACCCGCAATCTGCTTCTCCAGTTCGCCTATGTGCGTATTCTGCGCCTCAAGCTGCGACGCCAACTGTTGGCGTACCTGTTTGCGAGGATCGGTGTTGAGCAGGCGCACGAACAGGCATCCCGCGAATCCGACGGCCACGCATATGATGAGCACGATAATGCGCGTACCCCAGAATGCGAGTTTCGAATCCGGTTTGGTGACCAGTCTCGAATCGCTGTAGAGGGCATCCATCGGACGGTTCACTAGATCGTCGATGAGCCGGAGTGAGACGTCATAGTGTTTGCCTCGACGCCGGGGCGGCATCATCCCGCCACGTACTATCTCAGTATGGTGTGAATCGAGGCGGGCGTATGCGGATGAAAAAACGGCACGCCTGCGAACCGGTGGATCTTCAACACTCACCGGGAACACTTCAGGCATGCCGTTTTCGCGGGTCAACTGTGCGTCCTCTCTCTGATTACCTACCTGCCTGCGTTTCGAACAGCGCAATGACGTCCATCTGCCTGCAGGAGCCCGATGCCCTGGCGCATATACAGGATCCCGGCCATCCAGTACAGTCCTATGCCCCAGATTGCACAGGAGATAGCCGCATAGTGCAGCATTTCGAATACGGGCATCTGACGTTCTATGTCGGCCACCATGAGCCCGACGATTGAGATCATGAGCACTGCGGTGCCTGTCTTGCCCACGAAGTGCACCGGAAGCGGCCCATAGTTGTGTTGCGCGAGCACCACAGTGAGCACGGCCATCGTCACATCACGCAAAGCCACGAGAATGAGCATCCACCAAGGCACCACATGGCAGATGCCGAGTGCCAGAATGGAGCACAGGATGAGCAACCGGTCGGCGATCGGATCGAGCAACTGGCCGATCTTGCTCACTTGATTGAATTTGCGCGCAATGAGACCATCGAGCCCATCAGAGGCGAACGACAACGCCAGCACGACCAGTGCCCATACCATGCTGTGCTCGGTGATGAGCCATGCGATGCTCGGAATGGAGATGATGCGCAGCAGACTGATGATATTCGGTATGGTGAACACCACGTCACGCGGTTCCGGACTGTACTTCTTCCGGCTGAACTTCTCTTTGAGATCCATAGGCGTCACATCCAAGCGACTCACATTCGCGTCGCCTGGATGGCGGTGACGATGATGCCGCGCGCGCCGACTTCATACAACTGATCCATGAGCTGATTCACCTTGGCTTTCGGCACCATGACACGCACCGCCGCCCACTGCTTGTCGTGAAGCGGCGAGATGGTGGGGCTTTCGAAGCCGGGTGTGATCTGCACGGCCGCGGAGATCTTCTCCACGGGAATATCGAAGTCCATGAGCACATAGCGCTTGGCCGTGAGCACACCCTGCAGGCGGCGCTCGAGCCGTTCCAAGCGCTCGTCCTGCGGGTCCAGCCGCGGCGAGCGAATGAGCACCGCTTCCGAGTGCAGAATCGGCTCCCCGAAAATGCGCAGACCGGCGTTGCGCAGGGTGGTACCCGTGGAGACGACATCTGCGATCAAATCAGCCACACCAAGCTGCACCGAGGATTCCACCGCGCCATCCAAATGGATGGGCGTCGCATTGATGCCATGTTCGGTCAGATAGTCATGCACAAGCTTGTCGAAGGAGGTACCCACCCGCTTGCCTTCGACGTCGTCGAGCGTGGTGATCGGGCTGTCCTGCGGCGCGGCGAAACGGAACGTGGATCCTCCGAAACCGAGGTTCATCTCCTCCTGCGCATCAGTGCCCGAGTTGAGCAGCAGATCATGGCCGGTGATACCCACGTCGATGGTGCCCATGCCCACGTACACTGCGATGTCCAGTGGACGAAGGTAGAACAGTTCGACGTCGTTGTCGGGGTCCTCCACCACCAGTTGGCGTGGGTTGCTCCGCAACGTGTATCCGGCCTCAGACAGCATGGCCCATGCCGGCTCGGAAAGCATGCCCTTGTTTGGCACTGCGATTCTCAGCATGATTCCTCCAACTTCCTCCCCACGCTTGCGCCGCATGCGACCGACGCCCCAGCGGGTATTTGCTTACAGGTTCTTGTAGATGTCGTCGAGGGTGATGCCACGGTCGATCATCATGACCTGCAGATGGTAGATGAGCTGGCTCATCTCCTCGGCGGTGCGCTCGGCACCCTCGTATTCGGCGGCGATCCAGGTCTCACCCGCCTCTTCGATGATCTTCTTGCCAATGAAATGGGTACCTTTGCCAAGTTCGTCCACGGTGAGTGAACCTGGGGTCTGGTTGGCGGCCTTTTCGCTGAGTTCGGCGAACAGCGACTCGAATGTCTTCATGGTTTCCTTAATCGAACGTACACGTGCTACCCAGTGTGGCACGTGGTATGGGCATGAATGTGCCGCACGCCGTTTCGACGTGCGGCAAGTTGCGAATCAGTCGCGGTAGGCGGCGGCGGCCATGTCGCGAATCTCGTTGATCGCCTTGGTTGGATCAGCGGCACCATAGACTGCGGATCCAGCGACGAGAATATTCGCGCCGGCCTGAGCCACGGTTGCTGCCGTCTTCGGGCTTACGCCACCATCGACCTGAATGTTCGTGTCAAGGCCACGACGTGTGATTTCGTCACGCAGGCGGCGCACCTTGCCCATCTGGTTGGCGAGGAACTTCTGGCCACCGAATCCCGGTTCCACCGTCATGATGAGAATGGTGTCGAATTCCTCGAGAATGTCGAAGATCGGGTCGACCGGCTCGGCGGGACGTACGGCGAACCATGCCTCGCATCCCATGTCGTGCAGTTGGCGTGCCAGACGCACCGGCGCATGGGTGGCCCCCATGTGGAAGGTGACCGAATGAGCGCCACGCTCCGCATAGCCAGGAGCCCAGCGATCCGGATCGTCAATCATGAGATGCACATCGACCGGCAGATCGGTGACCTCGCAGATGCGCTTGACAACCGGTTCGCCAATGGTCAGATTCGGGACAAAGTGGTGGTCCATCACATCGACGTGAACCATGTCCGCATTCGAAATGCGCTCGAGATCGCGTTCGAGATTGCAGAAATCCGCAGATAGAATGCTTGGTGCGATTTTAATATCCATGGTTGCCATTCTAAATACAGTAATCGACTAGGTGAGACGTCTGAGCGGCCATATTCAGCCCGCATTGCGGCCGGAGCCACCTGCAGCCTGCGTCGACTGCTCCTGTCTGGCTTCCAATTCGGTCTGGGCATGCAGCTTGTCGCTGAGAAGCTGGGTGGGGCTTCCCACTCGCTGGATGACGATGAAGGCGACGGCTCCGAGCATGAACACAATGATCGACACCCATACGTTGACGCGCAGTCCGAGGATCTCGCGGGAGAAGTCGATGCGCAGCATCTCGATCCAGGTGCGCCCAAGGGTGTACCACATCACATACAGCGCGAACAGGGATCCGGCCTTGAGCCTGTTCGCAAGCCGGTGGCCGATCCAGATGATCAGGGCGGCTCCGATGAGATTCCATATCATCTCATACAGGAAGGTCGGATGGAACAACGTGCCGGTCGGGCAGGTCGCCCCGTCATAGCAGGTCTCACTGTTGCCTATGGCACTGCCGTTCGTGTTGAGCTTGAGCCCCCATGGCAGCGTGGTGGGCTTGCCGTACAGCTCCTGGTTGAACCAGTTGCCAAGGCGACCGATCGCCTGAGCCACAAGCAGCGCAGGCGCAATGGAATCCGCCAGCAACGCCATCGGATAATGCTTATGGCGGCACCATGCCCATGCGCCCAGTGCGCCGCATAGGATGGCGCCCCAGATGCCGAGACCGCCGTTCCATATGCGGAACATCTCAACCCAGTCGCCATTCGGGCCGAAGAAACGCTCCGGAGTGGTGATAATGTGGTAGAGGCGTGCACCGACGATGCCACATGGTACCGCCACCAGGGTGGTATCGAAGATCTGGTCGAAAGTGCCTCCGAGTCTCTTCCAACGTTCACCGGTGATCCATACCGCGGCAATGATGCCCAGCAGCATCGTCAACGCATAGATGTGAATCGTCAGCGATCCCACATGGAATTGGGAGATGGATGGCGAGGGAATGTAGGCAAGAGTCGTCATATGCTCGAATATAGCGTGGAGAACCGATATCGGCATAGGACCGGTATTGGTTGGCAGCCGGATTCATTGTCCCGGCCGCCAACCAATAGCGTGCCACTACAGGCGGGCGTTGTGGATTCCCTCGGCGAGTTCTGCGGTCTTGGCCGCCAATGCAGCCAGACCTGAGGTGAGCTCACGTGCATCGCCGTCCTCGGTGAGCAGTGTGTGGACCAAGGCGGATCCAACGATGACCCCGTCTGCATACTGCCCGACGGCCTTGCCTTGAGCGGCGGTGGAGACGCCGATGCCCACGCACACATTCTCGGCCCCGGCCTTGTGGGTCCGGGCCACGAGGTCCTCCGGGGAAGTCCCCAGACTCGACCGTTCACCAGTCACGCCCATGCGCGATGCCGCATAGACGAATCCTCGGGCGTTTTCGCACACCACCCGCAGACGCTCATCGGTGGAGTCGGGGGAAACAAGGAAGATGCGATCGAGCCCATGGCGGTCAGACGCCTCGATCCACTCCCCCGCCTCGTCGGGAATGAGATCGGGGGTGATAAGGCCTGCGCCTCCTGCATTCGCGAAATCAGCGGCAAAGTGTTCGACCCCATAATGGTAGATGAGGTTCCAATAACTCATGATGAGCGGCACTCCACCGGCGTTGGCCACCGTTTCCACGGCTTTGAACACATCGGCTATGCGCTCGCCATTGTTCAGGGCAATCTGGCTGGCGGCCTGGATCACCGGGCCGTCCATCACTGGATCGGAATACGGCAGTCCTATCTCGACGATGTCGGCACCGTTCTCGACCATCGTGGCGAAGGCCTCAAGTGACTGTTCCATCGTGGGGAATCCGAATGGCAGGTATCCAATGAACGCAGGCTTGTTCTGCGCTTTGAACCGTGTGAACAGCTCGCGGCATGGGCTGAGACGATGGCTGATTCCGAGCGGCTGCCCGCTTGGCGTGGTGTTGTATTCGGTCATATCTGCTCCTATTCCACTTACTCGTTCACGCGTTGTTGCCGGTCGCACCGTTCGCCTCGAGTGCGGCTGCCTGCTCGTCGGTGAGATATCCGAACCATTTGCCGGCGGTGTTCATGTCCTTGTCGCCGCGTCCGGAGATGTTCACAATCATCACCGGATGCTCATAGCCCTTCTCCTTGAGATCCCGCGCCGCTTTATAGGCGCCGGCGACGGCATGGGAGCTCTCGATAGCTGGAATGATGCCTTCGGTCTCGCACAGATCCTTGAACGCGCTCATCGCTTCCTCATCGGTCGCCCATGAATAGTTCACGCGTCCGATTTCCTTGAGCCATGCATGTTCAGGGCCAACGGACGCATAGTCGAGGCCTGCAGAAATCGAGTAGGTGTCAAGGGTCTGTCCCTCAGAGTTCTCAAGCAGGTAGCTTTTGGCCCCCTGGAACATGCCGAGTTCACCGGTTCCAGATGCGAAACGGATGGCATGCTGGCCGGAGTTCGGCCCATGGCCGCCAGCCTCGAAACCATAGAGGTTGACGCGCGGATCGTCGAGGAAGGCGTTCATGATGCCAATGGCATTGGAGCCACCGCCCACGCAGGCGCAGATTGCATCGGGATGATCGATGCCGTACCACTGTGCCAGCTGCTCCTTTGCCTCCTCACCTATGATCTTCTGGAAGTCACGCACCATCTCCGGGAATGGATGAGGACCTGCGACGGTACCAAGCAGATAGTGGGTGTCTTTGACGTTGGTGACCCAATCACGCAGCGCCTCGTTGATGGCGTCCTTGAGAATGCGATCGCCGAGCGTCACTTCGACCACCTCGGCTCCCAGCATGCGCATGCGTGCCACATTGAGCGCCTGTCGCCGTGCGTCGATCTGCCCCATGTAGATGCGGCACTTGAGGCCGAGCATCGCACACACGGTGGCTGTAGCAACGCCGTGCTGTCCTGCTCCGGTCTCCGCGATCACGCGGGTCTTGCCCATGCGTTTGACGAGCAGTGCCTGCCCGATCGCATTATTGATCTTATGGGCACCAGTGTGGTTGAGGTCCTCGCGCTTGAGGAACACTCTAGCGTCGAGTCCGGTGCGTTCCTTGATGCGTTCGGCGAATCGCGGCGCCTCGGTGAGCGGTGAAGGCCGTCCAACATAGCGCTTATTGAGTGTGGCGAGCTCCTTGTGGAATTCGGGATCATCTTTCGCGTCGTCGTACACACGCTGCAATTCATCGAGGGCGGTGATAAGCGCCTCCGGCACATAGCGGCCGCCGAACTGCCCCCAATACGGGCCATGATGTCCGCTCAATGGGGTGGTTTCAGAAGCTTTCATGCGTTCTCCTGCCTTCACTAATCGTTCCACGGCCAGCCGCTGGTCATCGGCGGTGGCCACGCCCTCTCCTACCAGAACAGCGTCGGCTCCGGCGCGGGCATAATCCTCAACTTCAACGGCGCCGAATACACCGGACTCGGCCACCTTGATCACATCTTCGGGCAGATTGCTCGCCAGCTCGGTGTATTTGCCCACATCGACACGCAAATCCTTCAGATTGCGCGCATTGATGCCGATCACACGCGCGCCGGCCGCGATGGCCCGCTCGATTTCCTCACGGGTATGCGTTTCGACCAGGGCGGTCATACCGAGTTCATGCGTGAGCTTCAGCAGACGCGCCAGCTGTGTGTCGTCGAGCGCCGCGACGATGAGCAGCACGATATCTGCTCCATGCGCACGCGCCTCCCAGATCTGGTAATCCGTGGTGATGAAATCCTTCCGAAGCACCGGGATGTGCACGGCGGCACGTACGGCATCGACATCGTCAAGAGACCCGAGGAACCTGCGGCCCTCAGTGAGCACCGAGATTGCGCTCGCACCGCCTTGTTCGTATTGTCGGGCCAAAGTGGCGGGGTCTTCTATATCGATGAGATGCCCTTTCGACGGCGAGGCACGCTTTATTTCGGCAATCACCGGAATACCGTCGGGACGCCTAAGCCATCGTTTCGCGTCGAGGGGAGCCGGAGCCAAGGCAACCCGGGCCTTGAGCTCTTCCAACGACGTTACGCGTTCACGGTCGCACTTGTCTTCGAGTGCCCCCGCTACCAGTTCATCCAAAACCGACATGCTCCTCCTTGGGATGCGATGGCTCAACGGGCCCTTCCCGTCACAGTCACTGTAACGGAATGCAGGTGACGAACGCATGTCGACGTCTGAATCGTGGTCGCCGCCCTTCCATCGGTGGCACGGCGATATCCCGGCACATAACACCGCATTCGATGCGGCAGGGGAATTTCGCTCAAGAGTGGAATGCCGGTTCCCCACTGCCGAATGGTGGTCTAATTAGACATAGCCTATACCGCTGATGAAAGGAGCCGATTATGGCAGACATCAAGGAACATTTCGAGGAGTTCAAGGATCACATGGAGGAGAAGCACGAGGTGCACAAGGCGGAGCGCGACGAAAAGCGTGCCGAGCGCGCCGAGGACCATGCCGCCAAGGTGATTGCCAAGGAGGACGAGAAAATCGTCAAGGCCGCCGACGACCCGGATGCCAAGCTCGAGAAGATCACCGACAAGGCCGACGACAAGAAGGACAAGGCAGAGGGCAAGGCAGCCGCCAAGGAAGCCCAGGCCACCGAGGATCAGGTGGAGCTCAACGAGCGCTTCGGCACCCAGCTCGGCTGATTCCTTCCGCTACCTCCAATCGAAAGGGACGTGTTCGCCACGTCTCTTTTTCATGTTCCAGGCGTGTCGTCCCCATCATGCAGGACATACCCCATTCCAAGCCTCCCGCAGGAAACGTGCGCTGCGCTGCATCGATTCTCGCTGGTCCGCGACGTCGAAATGCTCTATGGCGAGCACACCATCGTATCCGCTCAGTCGAAGGCGTTCCAGAATCCGCGCCTGCGGAATCACCCCACTGCCGGCAGTCACCGAATTCCCCTCCGAATCCCTCTCTTTGCAGTGAACATGGACGATACGGGCATGCAGCTGATCATAAGCCGACAGAACGTCTTCGCCGAAGGTAATGAAATTGCCCATGTCGAAGGTCAACGCCAGTTCGGGCACATTCTCCAGGTACCAACGCAAGCCATTGATGTTCGGAATCGCCGACTTGCGGTCGTCGAAATCCTCAATCGTGACGGCGACCCCTTTGACCCTCCCCTCCTCGCTCGCATATCGCAGACCGTCACGCATGCGAACCGCGGCCTCGGTCTGCCCCAGAAAATCCGCAAGGGCCTCGAAATGATGCACAAGAGGCGCCATTGAACGCGATTGTGCATCATCGAGAAAGCCGGGAACGACCAGCATCTTCGAGCCGAGTTCCTTTGCGAGTCTGACATGTCGGTCAATATGCGCGGTCTCATCGGCCGAAGGCATGTCATAGAATTCCCACAGACAGCTCACGCTGAGGCCGGCTGCGGTGATCAGCTCAAGCGCATCGCTCGACACAGCTTGTGAATAGTTGAGTTCAATGCCAGTGATTCCAAGGTCTACAGCTTGACGGAGCAGTTGACTGACCGGGATTGCGGTCTGCTCATGGGCTTGGCGGATGTGGTCTAAAACACCGAGATTCGCATTACAGGGCCTCACATTCCAAAGTACGTCGCCTCAACATGGGTGCACACCAATGCACGGCGTTCACAATGATTCGCTGGATCTGCGGATTGTGGTAAACCGGGTATTCCTCATGTCTCGGCTGGAAATAGAAGATTCTGCCCAATCCACGGGTGAATGTGCAGCCGCTGCGGAACACCTGGCTACCGGAGAACCAGCCTGCGAACACGACATCATCCGGCTTCGGCATGTCGAAGTATTCGCCGTACATCTCCTCCTCGGGCAATTCGACGCACTCGGGAACACCTTGTGCAATCGGATGCGTGGGGTTGATGCACCACAGTCTCTCATGTTCCCCGTGTTTCCACTTGAGCGTCATCGAAGTCCCCATGAGCAGTTTCATCACCTTGCTGAAGTGGGCGGAATGCAGCGCCACCAGTCCCATGCCGGAGAGCACGGTCTGTTGCACACGAGCGACAACCCCGTCACTGAATTCATTCTGCAGGGCATGACTCCAGAACACCAGCACATCGGTGTCGTCAAGCACGGACTGGGTGGGCCCATGCTCGGATTCCCCGAAAGTGGCGGTGCGAACCGACAGGTCTGCATCCACACCAAGCGCACGGGCCAGGCATGTATGAATACCGTCGGGGTAGATTGCGTGCACCCCCTCGTACTCACGATCGTGTTTGAATTCATTCCAGATTGTCACCCGTATCATACGCCCTCCGTAACGCCCTGACCATCGACTATCCTCAGCATACGCCATCGCAATGGTCGGCCGTGTAGGCCCTGAGTAGACGCAGGCAGCGACAAGAATCCACATTGTCCTTACCGAACAATCTGGAATGGCATACCCCAGAACATGCTGTAATGGATGAAGTGCCACAAAGGCACACACAAGCGAAAGGAGCCAATCATGAGTGATATGGCTGAAAAGATCGGTGAACTCAAGGGCAAGGCCGAAGTCAAGGCAGACGAGGTCAAAATGAAGGCCGGCGAGCTCAAGGGCAAGGCCGAGGCCAAGCTCGACGAACTCAAGAAGGATCACGAGGACCAGTCCAAGTGACATCGCGTCCCCAGACCGCTTCGAATCCAATGAAAGGCGTGAACCTCAGGTTCGCGCCTTTTCCTTTTGAACCGCAGAGTGTTCCGGGCAATCAGCTGCCACCCCATGCTCGATTACGCCCGAGTCCTATTCGACGGGGCGCTCCGCGTGACGCCGTCGGCGGAAGTGGGCCAGGTTTCTGCGCCGGTTCGCCCAGAACGTGCTAAGCCGGTCTGGTGGAGACATGCTAAGGAGTGTATATGGAAACGATTGAATCGATAACCAAGCAGATCATGGACGACCCGCGTGACGCGGAGTTCACGAAGCGCGGCGAGAAGCCGGTTTTCTCGGCGCCGTCCACCGCGCTCATCACGATAGTCGGGCAATCACCGAGCCTGGACGCGCAGACGCGCGGCCTGTGCTGGGACGACCGCAGCGGTGATACCCTGCGCAAATGGCTCGATGTGGACAAAGAGACGTTCTACGATTCCGGAAAGTTCGCACTCGTGCCGATGGACTTCTACTATCTTGGCGACGTGCCTGGAGACAAGGGCATGGAGGAGCCGCGCGAGTGGGTCGCCCCAACCTACCATCCCGCGATCATGAAGCTGCTGCCGGATGTCAAGTTGACGATTCTGGCCGGATCGTATGCCGTGAAGTACTACCTCAATCAATGGTCGAAGGCGCGTCTCGAGGACACGGTGAAGAACTTCCAGGAATACCTGCCCAAGTACTTCCCGATTGTGCATCCGTCGGGCCGTACCGACATCTGGCGCACCGAGCATCCGTGGTTCGATGAGACGGTGGTGCCGGCACTGCGCGAGCATGTGCATGCCATCCTCGGCAAGTGAAATCGCTCAATTCCAGTGGTGTAAGTCCCCTGTATTCGTTGTGACGGCGAATACAGGGGACTTCGATATGCGGGCGCTCACACCTGTTTGAGTTGTGAGGCGATTTTGATCGCCTCGACGCTCGCCCCCGCTTTGTTGCGCGTCTCCATCCATTCGTTCTCCGGAACGGAGTCGAGCACCAGACCGGCTCCCGCCTGCACACTCGCCTTGTGATCGCGAATGAATGCGGTTCGGATTGCAATGGCCATGTCCATATTGCCGGAGAAATCGAAATAACCGACGGTGCCCCCGTATATGCCGCGATCCGCTGGTTCCATCTGATCGATGAGTTCGATGGCCTTGGGCTTCGGCGCGCCCGACAACGTACCTGCCGGGAATGCCGACGTGAACACGTCCATCACGGAAAGTCCCGGCAGCACACGTCCGGTGACGGTGGAACAGATGTGCATGATGTGGCTGTAGCGCAACACATCCATCAGGGAAACCACCTCCACCGATTCCGGCTCACAGACACGACTCAGGTCGTTGCGGGCCAGATCGACGAGCATGATGTGCTCACTGCGCTCCTTCGGATCCGCAAGCAACTCGTCATGGAGACGTTCGTCCTCCTCCGGGGTCTTGCCTCGCGGGCGTGACCCCGCAATCGGGAAACTCATCGCCAATCCGTTGTCGACTTTGATGAGTGTCTCCGGAGAAGATCCGATCACGTTGAAATCACGGCCCTTCGCGTCGGTGAGCGTCATGAAGTACATGTATGGACTCGGGTTGAGCGTGCGCAGTACACGGTAGACGTCAAAGGGATCGGCCGGCGAATCGATGTCGAGACGCTGCGAGCCCACCACCTGGAACACGTCTCCGTCAATGATGTGCCGGCGGGATCGTTCGACCATCGTGATGAAATCTTCCTTCGCCGTCCGGAAGCGCAGCTGCGGTTGGGGAATGGATGTGTCTACGACGTTGACGCGGAATTCGTCCTGTGCCGGAGTCGCGGTCTGGATCTCCATCTGCCCGACGCGCGCGACCGCCTCGTTGTAAGCGGCATCGGCACGGGTCGGCTTGTCGTCCACGTTCACGGCATTGGCGATGAGCCACACGGATCCCGTCTTGTGGTCCACCACGGCAATGTCGGTGGCCAAAGCCAACGTGAGCTCGGGCTGCTCGGTCTCATCGGGCGCATTCGCAGGCAACGTCGGTTCCCAATGTCGAATGGCATCCCAGCCGACATTGCCCACCAGCCCACTGGTCAGATTCGGCAGGCCCTCCACTTTCGGCGATCTGAGCACATCGAGTGTCGCACGCGCCACATCGATGACATCTCCGGCGAGAGGAACACCGGCAGGTACCTTTCCCAGCCAGTCGGCCTCGCCTTGATTCGAACGCAACTGCGCCATGGAATTGACGCCGATGAAGCTGTACTGACTCCAGGTGCCATTAGTCTCGGCGGATTCGAGAATGAAGGTCCCCGACCGGTGCCCTGCAAGACGTTCATATAACCCCACGGGGGTCAACGAATCGGCAAGGATCCTTCGCACGATGGGGATGATGCGGTACCCTTCACCGGCAAGTTCATGGAACCGCTCGCGCGACGGCCAGGTTTCCCCCCAACCCAGATTCTTCACACTGCTGGAGTCCTGCATGCTCACTCTGCCTCCTCCTGAGGTTCGCGCTCGCCCATGACCACCGGCAACGGCCCACCCTCGTCGAAGCAGCTGCGCTTGCCGGTGTGGCATGCAGCGCCCACCTGATCCACTTCCACGAGAATGGCGTCGCCGTCGCAATCCAGGCTGAGACCCTTCACATACTGCACATGACCGGACGTATCTCCTTTGCGCCAGTATTCCTGCCGCGATCGCGACCAGAACGTGACTCGACCAGTGGTAAGGGTTCGGCGCAATGCCTCATCGTCCATGTACCCCACCATGAGCACCTCATGGGTGTCGTATTGTTGGACGACGGCGCAGACCAGCCCCTTGTCGTCATATTTGAGACGGTCCTTGATACGCTGATCCAGCGTCTTGGTGTTGTCGTATACGATTTCAGATTCACAACTCATGCCTGCTCCAATGCTGTCGGTGTTCATTCATGTTCATTCAATTGATGGCTGGGGAGCATCCAGAGCATCCCCTTGGCCTCTCTAGCGCACGGCGTAGCCGGCACGGCGCAACTCGTCCTTGACCTCGCCGATTGCCACCTTGCCGTAGTGGAAGATTGATGCGGCAAGTACGGCGTCCGCGCCGGCGGCGATGGCAGGCGGGAAATCCTGTGCTTTTCCTGCGCCTCCGGAGGCGATGATCGGAATCGACACCACCTCGCGCATTGCACGGATCATCTCCAGATCGAAGCCCTGCTGCGTGCCATCCGCATCCATCGAATTGAGCAGCACCTCGCCGGCACCAAGCTCCTCGGCACGTCTCGCCCACCACAGGGCGTCGATGCCGGTGGATTTACGGCCACCCATCGTCGTGACCTCGAATCCGGATTGCGTATGCTGCTCCCCACGCTCACGCCGGGCATCCACCGACAGCACCAGCACCTGATTGCCGAAACGCTCGGCAACGCGGCTGATCAGCGTCGGATCGTTAATGGCCGCGGTGTTCACGCTCACCTTGTCTGCACCGCAACGCAGCAACGAATCGACATCTTCGGGCGTGCGCACGCCTCCTCCGACCGTGAGCGGAATGAAAATCTGTTCCGCGGTGCGCGTGACGACGTCGACCATAGTCTGACGATGCGAGCTCGAGGCGGTCACATCGAGGAACGTGAGCTCATCGGCCCCCTGACGGTAATATTCCGCCGCGAGCTCCACTGGATCCCCGGCATCCCTGAGGTTTTCGAAATGAACGCCCTTGACCACACGTCCGTCATCGACATCCAGGCAGGGAATCACACGTACCGCCAACGACATGCTCATGCTCTCCGTTTCATCTTGGGACTTGCATACCGTGCTCTAGCGTACCGATTCCCTGTTACATCGCCATGTGCCTGCTATGGGGCGCCCATATTGTGATATCGCGACCCTGCATATATTCCTCAGGAATACCGGCAACGACCGGTTCACATTGCGTTTGGGCAGACCGAACACGATGACTGCGGCAAGCCAGAACCCCACGGCATACGCAATCACGATCCATGAATGAGGCCAGATTCTCCCGTAGCCGCCCCCAACGGCCGCTACAGCGGACTGCGCGGCATTGTAGAACGGTAATGCCTTCGCGATATCCTGGAATGTCGACCCCATGATCTGGATCGGCACCGTGACCCCGGAGAGAATGAACGCGATTGTCGTGAGCATCGCGCCGCACACACCACCCACGGCCTTGTTGCTCATCAGCGTGCCGCACAGCAGGCTTATCGCCGTGTACATGAGCGCCGTCGGCAAAACCACAATCACCCCAAGCAACATGCGCACGCCGATCGGATGCCCCGAACAGCCTGGCGAACAGGAACGTGACAAGCGACTGTGCCAGCGCCACCACGAGCATGGGCAGCGAATACCCGAGAATGAAATCCGCGGCGGTCATCGGCGAGGCAAACAGGCGTGCGAGAAACGACGACGTGCGATCCTTGGCGATCAGCATGCCGGAGAACAACGAGACGAACACCGGCGCATAGGCGGCGATGGCCGCGGCCAGCTCATCGCTGGAGATTGTCGCAGCACCTGGAATCTGGCCCACCTGCTTGTATATCAACGACAATGCCCACAGCAGGAGCATCAGGAATGCGAGGCCGAAGAACAGATTCACCGGATCGCGCATGATCTCCTTCATGGTGCGGCGTGCGAACAGCCACGTCCTATGCCAGCTCATTGTTCCCTCCCGCCAGTTTCACGAATGCGTCTTCCAGACTGTCTTCACCGGATTGCTTCTTGAGCTCGGCCAAGGTGCCGACGGCGATGATCCTGCCGGCGACCATGATGGCGATACGGTCGGCCAGCGCCTCCACCTCTTCCAGATAATGCGTGGTGAGCAGTATCGTCACCTGCCCCTTAAGCCCTTTGATCACGTTCCACAGCTCACGACGGGCGAATACATCCAGCCCTACCGTCGGCTCGTCGAGGAACAAGATCTTCGGATTGGTGATGAGACCCATTGCGATGCTGAGCCGGCGTTGCATGCCGCCGGAGAGCGTGTGCGCCTTCTGGGTGGCCACAGCGGTGAGTCCGAATTCATCAAGCGCCTGCTGTGCGCTCGCCTTGGCCTGCCGCACTGTCTGCCCATAGATTCCGGCGATGAGTCTGAGATTCTCGGCGATGCTCAGATTCGGTGCCACGGCCGTTTCCTGGGGCGAGAGATTGATCTGCGGCTTGATGCGCTTCGCATCGGCCAGTATCGATTCTCCCAGCAAGTATGCATTGCCGCTTGTCGGTTTGGTCAATCCGCACAGCATCGAGATCGTCGTCGTCTTGCCTGCGCCGTTCACGCCGAGCAATGCGAAGATCTCGCCCTGCGCCACGGTGATGTTGAGTTCGTCGACCGCGGTGAGGCTGCCGAAGGTCTTGGTCAGGTCGACGGTTCATATGGCGTCCATTTCACTCCCCCTGTTTCGTTTCCGTGTACTCGCTCAGCGCATGGAACATGTCGGAAAGGGAACGTTCCGTGAATGTCTCGTCCCAGTCGAGATAACCGGTGACGATCATTGAGGCGATGCCATGCACATACACCCACATTCGCATATGGAAGGCATAGGCTTCGTCATACCCCACACCCAATCGTCTGGCAATGAGTTCGATCACCGGACGCAGTTGGATGCCGGATTGTTCCATCTGCTCAGGCGTGCGCCGATGCATGAACAGCAACGTGAACAGATTTGGCTCCGTGCGCGCGAACTCGATGTATGCGAGACCGCTGGCCAGATATGGCGGTCGATCACCTGCACTCATCGCCGCATCAAGCCTCTCGAGGTACCATGCATTCGCCCGTTCCCAAACGGCCTGCCGTACCTCGTCCATGGTGTCGAACAGGCCGAAGATCGGCTTGACCGAACATCCAAGCTTCTCGGCGAGGGAACGGGCAGTGAGGGATTCCTCGCCGTCGTCGCGGACAATGTCGAACGCGGCTACGGCGACCTTCTCCTGCGTGAATCGTGGTGGACGTGGCAAGGCAATCTCCTCAATCTATTAAGTAACATTTGTTGCGCAACTTATGTTACCTTACAAGAGCAGACTGCTTATGTCAAGTTGGGTATGAAAAAGCGGCACCGAATTGGTGCCGCCTCTACCGAGAATATGCCCATTATGCGTTGTTGGTTTTGGCCGCAAGCTGGCCGCACGCGCCATCGATGTCCTGCCCGCGGGTGTCACGCAATGTGGCGGTGATGCCGGCATTGTGCAGAATCTCGAGGAACCGGCGCTCGTCCTCGGGCTTCGATGCCGTCCACTTCGATCCTTCAATGGGATTGAGGGGAATCGGGTTGACGTGGGCCCAGTTGTCACCGTAATGGTTGAGCCGGTTCGCCAGTTGACGTGCATGCACCTCCTGATCGTTGATGCCCCGCATCAACGCGTATTCGATGCTCACGCGGCGTTTGCTCGCCAGATAATAGTCATGTGCGGCATCGAGCACTTCATCCACATTGAAGCGACGGTTCATCGGTACCAACTCATCACGGAGCGCGTTGTTGGGGGCGTGCAACGAGACCGCCAACCGCACCGGCATGCCTTCCTGCGCGAGTCTGCGAATACCAGGAACCACGCCCACGGTCGATACGGTGATGTTGCGCGCAGAGATTCCGAAGCCTTCCGGAGGCATCGCACTGATCTGTCGGACTGCGGAAACAATCGCCCGATAGTTGCCCATCGGCTCCCCCATGCCCATGAACACGACATTGCTCAATCGGCCGGGACCTCCGGCCATCTCACCCCGTTTCATCATTGCGGCGGCGATGCGCACCTGTTCGAGAATCTCGCCGGTGGACATGTTTCGTGTCAACCCCAATTGGCCGGTGGCGCAGAAAGGGCATCCCATGCCGCAACCCACCTGCGACGAGATGCACAACGTGGTGCGGTTCGGGTAACGCATGAGCACCGACTCGATCTTCGAACCATCGAACAGCTCCCACAGAGTCTTGATCGTCTGCCCGTCATCAGCGACCTGCCGGGTCACTTCGCGAATCAACATCGGGAAGAATTCACGCGCCACCTCATCGCGTTTGCCTGCCGGGAAATCGGTGAAATTCCCAGCATCTGCGTCAAAGTGCCCATAGTAGTGATTGGCGAGCTGCCGAACCCGGAATTTCGGCAATCCGAGCTCCTTCGCCTTGGCGATGCGCTCATCGTCCGTCAGATCGGCGAAATGAACCGGCGGTTTGCCGCGGCGCGCGTGGTCCTTGCTGAGTACGTCACGGAATGCGCCATTGCGGCCACCTTCAGTGATGCCGGTCTCGACGGTCTCGGAAACCTGATTATCGTCAGTCACTCTGAAATCGCTCATAATCCTTATTCGTCTACAGTCCAGTTGCCCACAGCAATACGCATATGAAAGGCGCGCACATGAGGATCGAATCCACACGATCGAGCACCCCTCCATGGCCTTTCAACATATGCCCCATGTCTTTTATGCCCATATCACGCTTGAGCATCGACGCGCACAGATCACCATAGGTGCCCACAATGCCGATGATCACGCCGGTCAACAACGGCGCCCACCAACGCGTGGTCCACAACGCCGGCTCATAGGTGCAGGCGAATACGGCATAGGCTCCGGCCACCGCGAAGAGCATGGATCCACACAGCCCCTCCACGGATTTCTTCGGAGAGATGCGCGGACTCAGCTTGTGCCTACCGAACAGTATGCCTGCAAACAGGCCACCAGTGTCGCTCAACGCCGGCATGAACACAATCAACATCGCGTGGGCGAAATAATGCTCGTTGAACGTGAGAGGCATCACGATGCAGGAGGCCAGCAGTGGAATGTACAACACGGTGAACATCGCGACAGCCACCTGAGTCAGATGGCTGTGTTGCTCGGTGCGACGATCGGGCGCATCTGGCGTGGTCAGGGCCTTATTATCAAGTTCCTTCTCCACACGACGTCCATGCCAGACATGCAGAGTGGCGCTGAATGCGACGGCTATGAGCGACACGGCAACACAGACCGCCATGGCCACGACGTGGCGTGGGTAGAAGTACACCGCCAGCAATGTGACCGTGGAACAGATCCATAGCGTGACAAGCGGAATGTGCAGGTTGATCGTCGCGAAGTCCACGCGCAATTCCCATAGCCCCGCGATCATGAACAGCACCACCAGCACCACGAACAGTACGGGGCTGGCCCATAGGCATAGCAGAATGATGGCGATGAGTGCGATTGCCGTACCCACTGCCTGTGGCATATTGCGGCCGGCTTTCCTATTGATCGCGTTGATTGCCTCGTCGGCCTTGGCTTCCCTGTCGCGCTGCGTTTGTGAATCCATTTCCCTACGCCTTACTCATGACGTGACCACTTAAGATGAAAGGCAATGGCATGCTGGATATGCATGCCATTGCCTTTTGGACCATTTGGAGATCAGACCTCCATGATCTCCTTCTGTTTTGCCTCCAGCAATGCATCGAGCTCATCGGTGGTGGACTTCGTCACCTTGTCAAGTTCCTTGAGCAGGCGATCGCCTTCGTCCTCGCCCATCTCGCCATCTTTGACGGCCTTGTCGATGGCTTCCTTGGCCTTGCGGCGAATGTTGCGCACGGCGACCTTGCCATCCTCGGCCTTCGACTTGGCGAGTTTGACGTATTCCTTGCGGCGGTCTTCCGTCAGCTCCGGCATCGTCAGCAGAATGGTGGCTCCGTTGCGACGTGGGCTTGCCCCCAGATCTGAGTCGCGCAGGGCCTTCTCCACTGCATTGGCCTGCGATGGGTCAAATGGTGTGACGGAAAGTGTGCGAGGCTCTGGGACACCAATGGTGGCCACATGCTTGAGCGGGGTGGGAGCGCCATAGTATTCTACCACGATGCCGTTAAGCAAGGCGGGATTGGCTCGGCCTGTGCGGATGCCTGCAAAGTTCTCCTTGGTGGACTCCACCGACTTCTTCATTTGTTCCTTGGACTGATCTACAACGTTTGCCATATGCATGCTCCTCTAGTTTTTGCTGCTTCGTGTGTTCGTCACCGCCGGCGCCTACGCCAGCGAGGAATCTCCATTGGACACCAGTGTACCGATGGAATCGCCCATCAGCGCGCGGGTCACATTACCTTCACCCTCCAAGCCGAAGACGCGAATGGTCTGGTTGTTGTCACGGGCCATGGCCATGGCCGAGGCATCCATGACAGCCAGATTGTCAATGAGCGCGCGCTTATAGCTCAATGTTTCGAAACGCTGGGCACTCGGATCCTTGCGAGGATCGGCGGTGTACACACCGTCCACGCCGTTCTTGCCCATGAGGACCTCATCGCAATGGATCTCCAGCGAACGTTGAATCGACACGGTGTCCGTGGAGAAATACGGCATGCCGGCGCCGGCACCGAAGATGACCACACGGCCTTTCTCCAAATGGCGAATGGCCTTGAGCGGAATGTACGGTTCGGCGACCTGACCCATGGTGATGGCGGTCTGCACGCGTGTCGCCTGTCCGGCCTGCTCGAGGAAATCCTGCAGCGCCAGACAGTTCATCACCGTGCCAAGCATGCCCATGTAATCGCCGCGGGAACGGTCTATACCCGCCTCCTGAAGTTCGGCTCCGCGGAAGAAATTGCCGCCGCCAGTGACGATGGCCACCTGCACTCCCTGCTCCACTGCAGGAACGATTTCACCGGCGATGCGACGGATGGTCGCAGTGTCCACGCCGACTTTGCCATTGCCGAATGCCTCACCGGAGAGTTTGAGCAATACTCGGCGCGGCTGTGCCGAGTCGTTTTCCAATGCCATATTCTGCCTTCCGTTTGCTGCGCCTTCGCGCAGTCACTATTGTCTACAGGGTATCCATGCACGCAGACACCGCATACATATGAAAACGGAGGACGCGGAATTCCGCGTCCTCCGTTTTCATATGTATGCGGTGATCAGTCAAGATCAGGCATCGGCCTCAGGAGCCTTGCCAACCTCGAGACGAGCGAAAGCGAGGGCCTGGCCACCGACTTCTTTGAACAAATCGCCGATCGTCTTGGACGGATCCTTCACATAGGCCTGCTCAAGCAGCACATTCTCCTTGAAGAAGGCATTGAGACGACCTTCGACGATCTTCGGGACGATCTTCTCCGGCTTGCCTTCGGCAAGGGACTTCTCGGTGGCGACACGTCGCTCGGTCTCGACGACATCCTCGGGAACATCGTCGCGGGTGAGCCACTGGGCGCCCATGGCAGAGATCTGCAGGGCGGCCTCATGGGCCACGGCGGCCCCGGCCTCATCCGTGGCAATCATCGCGACGATGCTCGGGGGCATCTCAACGGACTTCTTGTGCGCGTAGATCTCGACCTTCGGGCCTTCGATCTTGGCGAACTGACCGACCTTGACATGTTCGCCGAAGAGCGCGGAAGCCTCTTCGACGGCTTCCTTCACAGTGCCATCCTGCGACGGGGCGGCGAGAACGGCGTCGATGTCATCGGCCCCGGCCTTGACGGCGTCCGCGAGCACGGTGTCTGCGAAGTCGATGAACTTCGGGGTCTTGGCCACGAAGTCGGTCTCCGAGTTGAGCTCGACGGCATAGCCGGTCTGGCCCGCCGCGGAATCGATAACAGTGGAGGCGATGGTGCCTTCCTGGGCCTTGCGGCCTTCACGCTTGCCAGCGGCCTGAATGCCCTTGGCGCGAATGATTTCCTTGGCGCGTGCGACGTCGCCGTCGGCCTCGGTGAGCGCCTTCTTGACGTCCATCATGCCGGCGCCGGTCTCCTCACGGACCTGCTTGATCAAAGCTGCAGTGATTGCTGCCATTGATTACTCCTTGTTTGTGTGAAAAGCATGGGTGGTGGGCATAACCTTGCGGTTTACGCCCACCAATGCAACAGCGGCGGAAGGCAAAAGCTTCCCGACGCCGTAGAGATCATTCGACCTCTTCGCCCGGCTTGGCTACAGCCTCTTCATTCTGGGCGTCGGCACGTGCGGCTTCGGAGGAAGTTCCCTCCTCCTCATCGGCCTTCTTCACCTCATTCTCGGTGACCACAGCGTTTTCACGCAGGGTGGCCTTCTCGTCCTTCTCGAGGAGTTCCTTCTCCCAAGCGGCCATCGGCTGCTCGGAGTTGCTCTCGCTCTTGGAGGCGTTGCCGGAGCGCTCCAGCAGGCCCTCGGCGACTGCATCCGCGAACAGGTTCGTGAGCAGTTCGATGCCGCGGATGGCGTCATCGTTGGCCGGAACCGGATACTCGACGGCTTCCGGATCGGCGTTGGTGTCAACAATGGCGACCACCGGGATACCCAGCTTGTGGGCTTCCTCAACGGCCAGGGCTTCCTTGTTGATGTCGACGACGAACATCGCGGAAGGGGTGCGAGTCATGTTGCGGATGCCTCCAAGCTGACGCTCCAGCTTGTCCTTCTCGCGCTTGAGCAGGAGGAGTTCCTTCTTGGTGAGACCGGAGCCGTGCACGTCGTCGAAGTCCATCGTCTCGAGTTCCTTGAGACGGTTGACGCGCTTGGAAACGGTCTGGAAGTTGGTGAGCATGCCGCCGAGCCAGCGTTCGGAGACATACGGCATGTTCACGCGGGTGGCAGCGTTCTTGATCGCTTCCTGAGCCTGCTTCTTGGTGCCGACGAACAGCACGGTGCCATTGTGGGCGACAGTGGTCTTGATGAAGTCGTAGGCGACATCGATCAGATCCAGCGTCTTGAACAGGTTGATGATGTAGATTCCGTTACGCTCGGTAAGGATGTACTGCTTCATCTTCGGGTTCCAACGGCGGGTCTGGTGACCGAACTGGAGACCAGCCTTCAGCATTTCGCTCATAGTGATCTGAGCCATGGTATTACTACCTTCCTAGTCGGTTATTGCCTGGCCATGCGATCCTGCGTGCAGCTGCCCCATACAGGGCTGCCGACCGACACAGGCCGTCGCGGGCATGACGCGAATTCATGTGCACCGGTAGACGTTATTCGGTTGGCTCGGAAAGCTGCGACTGCCTTCTTCACCGGTTAGCGCACAACGCTCAATAATACCACAGGGGTCGCATTTCAATTGCGACCCTGTGGACATTCACACCAGATGTTCCCGCTGCGTTCGGCATGGCTAGTCAGCACTATTCGAGACCGCGCATGCGGCGCATCGCCGCACGCCGCTCGTCCTTCTCCAAGCGGTCTATATAGAGATGGCCGTTGAGATGGTCAGTCTCGTGCTGGAGCATACGGCCCATGATGCCGTCTCCCTCGAGCACGATCTCATTGCCGTCCAGATCCATGCCGCGCACGCGCGCGTAATCCGCCCGCTTAGTCTTGTACCATAGATTCGGCAGGCTCAGGCATCCCTCATCGCCGTATTGTTCGCCTCGGGTCTCCTCGAGCACCGGGTTGAGCACATAGCCGATCTTGCCATCGATGTTGTACGAGAAGGCTCGGAGGCTGACGCCGATCTGGTTGGCGGAGACGCCCGCTCGGCCTGGATCATCCACAGTATCGAGCAGATCCTGCACGAGATTGCGTACGGCCGGCGTGATCTCTGTAATCGGATCGCATGGCGTGCGCAGTACCGGATCGGGAACGACCCGAATTTCACGAATTGCCACTCTTGTCACTGCTCCTTCGTGTTCTGTTCGGAGGAATCCGAATTCGTTGTGGTCGAGGCCCCATGCTCAGGCTTGGCCGAGGAGGATTCATCGGACCGACCATGCTGCTGAAGCTCCTCAAAGCGTTCCTGTACGTTGTCGAATGCCTGACGAACCTTCGGGGTGACCGTCTCGGCGGTGTGCTGCACGGCTTGGGAGGCTTTCTTCACGGTTTCCGAGGTGCTTTCGATGATCTGCATGCTCACCGGAACCGGACGCGCCGCGTTCTTCGGAGCATAGAGCTCCGCATCGATGAGCTCGCTGTATGTCGAGAGCACCTTGGGACGCACAACTTTCTGGCTTGGCGTGAGCGTACCTTCCTCGATGCTGAAATCGGAGGGAAGCACGATGAACTTGCGCACCGACTCTGCACGGGATACATTGGCGTTCGCTTTGTCCACGTACTGCTGGATGAATGCGTGGACACCGTCGCTGTGGGCCAGATCGTCCATCGAAAGATTCGTTGGCATGCCCTGATTATCGAGCCAGCTGCGGGTCATCTCCTCATCGAGGGTCACCACTGCGCCAATGAACGGCTTGTTGTCACCGACCACCACCACATGAGACACAATCGGGCATTCACTGATTGCGCTTTCCAGCGGCGCCGGGCTCACGTTCTTTCCACCCGCGGTGATGATGAGATCCTTCTTGCGACCGGTGATGTACAGGAATCCGTCGTCGTCAATGTACCCGAGATCGCCGGTATGCAGCCAACCGCTTGGCTCCAGCACTTCATCGGTAAGCTCCGGGTTCTTGTAGTATCCAAGGAACACGTTGGGGCCTTTGACCTCGATCTCCCCGTCCTCCGCCGTACGCACGGCCATTCCCGGTCCGGGACGTCCGACGGAGCCAACGCGGTTGGCTTTCTGCCAATTGACGATCATCGGAGCAGCCGTCTCCGTCATGCCGTACCCCTGAATGAACGTGATGTCGTCGATGCCATTGAAGAAATGCACGAGGTCCGGATTGATCGGCGCTCCGCCACAGGCGAGATACCGTAGGTTCGGCCCCAGGGCCGAACGGAAGGACGAGGCCACGGTGCTCATATAGAACGAATGCTTGATTCGCATCATCGGCCCCGAATGCTTGTGTTCCGACATCATCTTCGACCAGGAGACGAAATGGTTGACGGCATTGGCGAAAATATGCCCGCGAATGCCGGCGCCGGCCTTCTGGGAAGCTGCGTTGTAGACCTTCTCGAATACGCGAGGCACACCGAGCAGGTACGTCGGCTTGAAGCCACGCAGATCGGCCAACAGATGTTTGGCGTCAGGCACATAGCCCACCACTCCATAACCTCCGATGGCCACATACTGGATGTAACGCGCGAAGCAATGGGCAAGCGGCAGAAACAGCAGCAGACGGTTCGGGGCATCGTACAGCATCTCGGGCAGGATCTCGTAGCCGTTCTTCACAATGTGGGTGAAGTTGCGATGCGAAAGCATGGCACCTTTCGGCTTGCCGGTGGAACCAGACGTGAACACGATGGTGAGCAGGTCATCGGCACGCACCCGGCCGATGGCCGCATCGAGCTCGTCCTCGCTCACCGATTCGCCGTAATTGATGAGCGCTTCCAATGCACCATTCTCGAAGTTGAATACGTGGCGCAGGCATTTGACCTGCTCGGCGATGCGTTCCAAAGTATGGGTATGGTTCTCGTCACCGCCGAATGCGATGGCAGGCTGTACCTCCGTGATGATCGAGTCGGCCTGCTTCTGCGAATCGGTCTCATAGATCGGAACGCTCACCGCACCAATGCTGGCACATGCGAAATCCATGACACCCCACTCGTAGCTGGTGGCGGAATAGATTGCCACCATGGTGCCTGGACGCGCCCCTATGGCCATCAGGCCTTTCGCAACGCTGCGCACCTGGGCCAGCATCTCACCGGCCATGACATCGACCCATTGGTTCGTCTGAGGGTCTTTGAACTGGGCAATCAGTTCATCGGGGCGTTCCAGAGCACGTTTCGACAGCAGCTGATATACGGTGTCGTCATCCGTGGTCACGTATTTGTTATCGAGTCCATATTCCCTGAGCATGGTTCAACTATATCCAATCGTCTGCCATTTCATCGGATGCCATCAAGTTCATCCCATATCCAAGTAGGTGCATATCCAAGCACTGCCGCGAAGGTCGAGCACCATGTTCACCCAATACTGGAGGGAACCCACCCTCACCTCGATGGTGATTTCGAATCTCATCGGAGACACCGCGGTGCCGTCGATGAGAACGGGCATGGGTTGCGCATAGAAACGTTTGGAATGCAAATCGACATGGCTGCTGGTGGCGGACTTCATGAGATCCCGCATGAGTTCCAACCGCTCGCAGCAGGTGGTGGTGACCATGCCTCTCAGCGCCTGCACCCCCACCCTGCCTCGCACAACCTCAAACGCTATGCAGCAGATCTTGAAAGCACGCTCGCTTATGCCATATGCCGTGATGGGCAGCAGTTTCACATTGACGCAGCTGCGTATGCGGAACCGCACCGGGCATAGGCTGTGATTACGTGAGAGCATGCCGCTGTGCACCGGCAACGGCGTCCGTTCTATGTGCATGTCCACATCGGGAGGGCATGCCTCCAGCTCCTCCTTCAGCGGAGGAATGTCTATAGGCTGCCGCATATTGCCCGCATGTGGTTTCGTATTCGATGGGTTCGATGGTGTATGCATGTTTCCCCTTGAGTCCGATACGGTCCCCTTTGCCGTATTCGGTATCGAATGTATCGAAGCTACGATTGTCCCACAACCCTGACACGAGGAATTGTGGATTTGTGGATAATTTATTCACATTCCTCCTGCATTCTTGCCGTTGCACCCTTTCTCCGATAATGCCAAAGCGCCGAGCCTGATGAAATGGCAGGACCGGCGCTTTGATGTTCCCGTTCAGGATCGGTTGGCGGTGACCACCACGGGGCATCGTTGGAAGCTCTTGATGTCCACATAGCCACACGATGCCATGGCGCGGCGCAATGCCCCTATGAAGTTCGTGGTGCCGTCCGCCTTGTGGCTCGGACCATACAGAATCTCTTGCAGGGTGCCAACCGTACCGACTTCAGAGCGCAGGCCACGCGGCAGTGTGGCGTGACGAGCCTCGGACCCCCAATGCGTTCCATGCCCCGGTGCCTCTTGGGCACGGGCCAGCGGCGCACCGAGCATGGCCGCATCGGCTCCCATGGCGAGGGCAGTGACGAAGCTGCCTGATTCGCCCATGCTGCCATCCGCAATCACCTGTACGTATCGGCCCCCCGACTCATCCATGTAGTCACGTCGCGCCTCGGCCACATCGGAGATGGCGGTCGCCATCGGGATGGACACCCCGATGGTCTGGCGGTTGGCGGATGTCGCGACGCCACCGAACCCAACCAGCACACCGGCAGCCCCAGCACGCATCAGATGCAATGCAGCCCGGTAGTTTGCCGCACCGCCGACTATCACCGGCACGTCGAGGTCGTAGATGAACTGCTTGAGGTTCAAAGGCTCATGGTTCTTCGAAACATGCTCCGCCGACACGGAAGTGCCGCGGATCACGAACAGGTCCACACCGGCATTGAGCACAGTCGAATAGTACTGCTGCGTGCGCTGCGGGGAAAGGGCACCTGCCACGGTTACCCCTGCATCGCGAATCTCGTGGAGTCGTTCAACAATGAGTTCGGGCTTGATTGGCTCCGCATAGGCTTGTTGCAGATACGCCGTGGCATCGTCGGGATCCAACGAGGCGATCTTCTCCAGAATCGGTTCGGGATTCTCATATCGGGTCCACAGACCTTCCAAATCGAGTACGCCAACAGTTCCAAGTTTGCCCATGGCTATGGCCGTCTGTGGGCTCGTCACCGAATCCATCGGGGCCCCGATCACCGGGATGTCGAATTCATAGGCATCCACCTGCCACGAGGTGGACACGTCCTGCGGATCGCGGGTGCGACGGGAGGGGACGATGGATATGTCGTCCAAGCCATAAGCGATGCGGGCCTTCTTGCCAAGGCCGATTTCTGTTTCCTGAGCCATGCCTTTAGGCTATCCGTGCCATGTGACACGTCACCCACACCGTTTGCAGAATGGACAAATATTCATGCTGGTAACACTTTTGCATTACACATGGGTTTGTTACCCGCAACGACTGGAGGACACAGCATGGCCAAAATCAAGGTCGAAGGCAAGGTGGTTGAGCTCGACGGCGACGAGATGACACGCGTCATCTGGAAGGACATCAAGGATCGTCTCATACTGCCGTATCTCGACATCGATCTCGACTATTACGACCTGGGAATCGAGAACCGCGACGCCACGGATGACCAAGTGACCATCGACGCGGCAGAAGCGATCAAGCGCGAACATGTGGGTGTCAAATGCGCCACGATAACCCCCGACGAGGCGCGTGTGGAGGAGTTCGGCCTCAAGAAAATGTGGAAGTCGCCGAACGGCACCATTCGCAACATTCTCGGTGGTACGATCTTCCGCGAGCCGATTGTCATAGACAACATTCCTCGTCTGGTACCTGGTTGGACAAAGCCGATTGTAGTGGCTCGCCACGCGTTCGGCGACCAGTACAAGGCCACCGACTTCAAGGTGCCGACTTCTGGCACTCTCACCGTGACCTTCACCCCGAATGACGGCTCCGAGCCGATCGAACATGTGGTGTTCGATTATCCCGGGAGCGGCGTGGCGCAGGTGCAGTACAATCTCGATGAATCGATTCGCGGCTTCGCACGCGCATGCTTCAACTATGGACTCCTGCGGCACTACCCCGTGTACCTCTCCACGAAGAACACGATTCTCAAGGCCTACGACGGCGAGTTCAAAGACATTTTCGCCGAGGTGTTCGAAACCGAATACAAGCAACGTTATGAGCAGGAGGGACTCACCTACGAGCACCGGTTGATCGACGATATGGTGGCCAGCTCGCTCAAGTGGCATGGCGGTTACGTGTGGGCCTGCAAGAACTATGACGGTGATGTGCAGTCCGACACCGTGGCGCAGGGATTCGGGTCGCTGGGACTCATGACGTCGGTTCTCATGACTCCCGATGGCCAAACCGTCGAAGCCGAGGCCGCCCATGGAACGGTCACACGCCATTACCGTCGCTGGCAGAAAGGCGAGAAGACCTCCACGAACCCGATCGCCTCGATCTACGCCTGGACCGGCGGCCTCAAGCACCGCGCAAAACTCGATGGCACCCCACAGGTCACCAATTTCGCAGAAACACTGGAACAGACCATCATCTCGACCGTTGAGGGCGGCCAGATGACCAAGGATCTGGCCATACTCATTGATCCAAGCCATGAATGGCTCGACACAGAGCAGTTCATGAACGCTCTGGATGAGAACCTGCAAAGGAACCTTGCCGAGCAGCGTTGAATCTGACATCCTCACGACATTCGGGGCCTGTGCATACGCACAGGCCCCGAAGTGTTGCAGGCCGGGTACAATGTAACGGCATACGCTGCGATCTAGGCAAAGGACAAGGGCGGTTATGGGCAAAGGCACCTCTCACATCATTCGCGCATTCGTCTCGTTGGCGATGGCTGGCTCACTGATGTGTGCAACGGCCGGATGCTCCACCGATCCATCGACCGGCACCGCCACCACCAGCCCCTCGGCCACCACCGCAGCTTCGACAGGGCACGTGGCGCTCTTCCTTCCATCGAACTCCCCCAATCTTTCGCAGAACGTTCCCCTGAACAACTGGAACACTCTCAATGATTCGCTCGAGAACGCGCTGTCCACTGACGGATTCTCCGGCAAGTCCATGAACCGTGAGACCAGCGGTTCGTTGGCAAGCCAGAGCGATGCCTTGAAGCGGTATGTGCAGGAACGGCTCAATGCGGATTCCAAGGAGCAATACGGCGACCCGCAAACCGAGCAGGGGGCAACGACGATTGTCATCGCCCCGGCCGTCAGGCTTGACAGGAACTACGGCGAATACAGCCATTTCATCACCACTCCGAACCAGGAGCCCTCCGACCAGGATGCATCCGACACTGACTCAGATGAATCCTCTTCCATGCGCCAGATAGCCGATTCGCTGAACAAGGCGAAGAACGCGGGGATGCATGTGGTGGTGCTGAGCAACCCGATCGACGGCTTCGTTCCGAACGTCTACGTCCCATTGGTGACTGCCGCCGACATCGGCCGTATGCAGGCACAGCAGATCGTATCCAAACTCGATCTCGATGCGGTGAGCGAGTCGAATCCCAAAGCCATAGAGGTTCTCCTGCCGAACACAGACCCGTCCGGCAAAAACAATTCGTTCCAAGCGCAGGCATTTGAAGGCATCTGGGAGGTTCTGGGGCCGTATTTCCGGCAGCGCAAGGCATATAGCCCCTCACAACGCCTCTCGTTCTTCACCACGAAAAGCGATTACAAGGATGTGATGTTCAAGGCGACGAAGGACTCCCAGATAGAGGATGAGCTCAAGTCACGCCTCGAGACGAAAGGACGCGATGCAGCCGTACGCATCGACGGTATCTTGGCGATGAACGATTTCACTGCGGCCGCATCGATCAAGGCACTGAAAACGATGGGCTATTCAGGATCCTCCATGGATGTCAACCCCTCCATCACCATTTTCGATGTGGTGGGCAACATTGCAGGAAGGAAGCCACTGAACAGACAACGTGTGCCTAATCCAGCACAGTCAGGTGATGAGTCCGCGCAACCATCCCAGACAACGAAGACGGACTCCAAGCAATGGCCCATTATCACCGGTTTTGGTGCCTATATATCCGATATCCCGAACATTGTGAATGGATTGCAGTGGATGACCGGTCTGGTGGACGTCCATGCCAACACCGGCACCATTGCACAAATCGCACTGCAGCTCAACCGCAAGGAGAAGCTCTCCAACATTGCCGAGCTCAAAACCAGCGACGACTACGGTTCGGAGATCCCCACACTGCATATAACCCTGCTGGCCGTGAGTGCCGCAAATCTGAAGGCCGCATTGATCGATCCGGGGTACATCTCATTGGCCGACGCCGACATGTGATGCGATTGCCGGTGGGACGCTATTCGGAATAGGGAACCAGCCGAATCTGCATTGGGCGCAGGAACCACGCCGGATCGAGATAGTCCCTACGTCCAGTGCGCTTGATACCCCAATGCGCGCAACTTTCCCCACAGTGGTCGCTCTGGCCTCCGACTGAGGCGAATCGCTTTCCGCGATGCACTTTGTCGCCTACCGCCAGTTGAGTGTGCGCCGGTTCGAATGTGAGCGTGTACGGACCTGTGTCGATACTCACCACCGATTTCCCCGCCACCATCCCGCTGAAACTGATGGCCCCATCGCTGGGTGCCAGCAACTCATGCGTACCATTCAACGAGATATCCACTCCCCTATGCCCAGGGCTCCATTGCCATTCCGGCCGGTCGAACCCCCTGACAATCAATCCGTCGGGCACCGGCGACAGCATGCGAGCATGGCACATTTCCCCTGCGATTGCCGTACAACCAGCAACGAGCTCCATGCCATGAATCTCACTCGACGAGACAGCGAGCGGGACAACGGCACCGCAAACCAGGCATAGCGCCAGAATCAGCAGTTCATGCTGCATCCGCAGCAACCGCAGCATCCACAATCTCACCATCCTGAGTCTGCGAGCCCGCCATCGACGCCAGCCATTCCAGGAAGTCCCATGATGTGCCATATCTCCTCCAGCCACGTAGTGATCTGGATTCCACTATGACCGGTTAGCATCCACGTGTCCAGTCTGGCAGGTCATTGTGGTCGGAGAACGGGTTATGCACCATCACCTCATTGCCATCAATGGCACGCACTCATTGCCGAGACAGACGAGAAAGGTCGATGGCGAATCCGAAGACGTCATTCCAGCGAATCGAGCACCTCGTCAATAAGCAGTCGGGTGCGAACAGCTCCCGGTCGAAGACGAGGAAATCTGCGCATGGCATTCGTTGGATCCGAACCGGCGGCACGTGCCACGTTCGATTTGCTGGTGCCATGTTGCACGGCTTTCTCGGCCAATCTGTCCACCAATGAATCCGACACCTGCCGCAGCCGTTCAGCCACCCAGAGTTGCGAGACGTCGGAAGAGAGTCCGTAATCCTCTTCCAATTCCGACGAAGCCTCCTGAACAGCCGCCCACAGCACCATGAAGGGCTTACGGTAATAAGCGATCTGATCCTCCATGCGTTCGCTCTCGATCGCTGCAAGAGCACGCCGGTCATCAGTGTTCCTGCTCATACGCGCACACCCACCTCCTGTATAACAAAAAAGCCGCCCGAGGGCGGCTGATGGCTCCTGCGACTGGGCTTGAACCAGTGACCGTCCGATTAACAGTCGGATGCTCTGCCAACTGAGCTACGCAGGAATGCGCTCGCATGATCTCTCACACGCAACAGACATATAATTTACACACGATATTTTGAATACGCAAATCCGGCGTGTCGGCATACTCCCCGGATTCATATGACACGACCGTCATTTTCTCCGATGCGCGTAGAATGCAACATAGAGAGAAATCCGCATAATATGCGATGGGCTTATGCCCCGCAAACCCAATCAGGGAGAATATGGAGCCAGTGCAGCCGAATATGCCAAAATCCAGCAACGGCCATGGTGACACCAGCAGCCCGGCATCATCCACACATCGGAATGCACAGATCATCGTCATGCTCTGTCTTGCCATTGTCTTCGCAGCCGGCGCCGCACTCATCGTGCACAACATGAACGTCTCCTATCTCACCCATGCCAGACATATGTGCGCCGCGGCAAGCGATGAACTGCGCATCGCGATGAACACCTACACATACCTGCACGATAGCGAGGCAAGCAAGGCATACCATCTTGGCACCTATGACGTGCAGGACCCCAATGTGCTCGTGCAATTCGCCAAGGAATATGAGGAGAAGGCCCCGGAAATCACCGGGTGCAATGCCAACAGCGTCGAGGAACTGCAGCGCCGAACCGGCCGCATCATGGAGAACACAGGCTGGTACACCACTCATCACGACAGACTCAAGGAGCTGACCGAATTGGTCAATGAGTCGCGTTGCGACACCGTATCTGGCACACAATGAAAAAGCCGCCCGAGGGCGGCTGATGGCTCCTGCGACTGGGCTTGAACCAGTGACCGTCCGATTAACAGTCGGATGCTCTGCCAACTGAGCTACGCAGGAATGCGCTCGCATAATCTCTCACACGCAACAAATGTTTAGTTTAGCGGGTGAGTTGAAAAATGCAAATCAACGCGTGTCGCACCGTATCCCCGGCGGGATGCCGCACCAATCCGGAGACAACCACTGCAATACCTCACATGCTGATCTTGGTAAGCGGCATCGCAGAGTCGATGGGGAATTCCATGTCAGACGGCGCCACACCGGCCTCCACCAAATTCGAACCAAGCATCGCCACCATGGCACCGTTGTCCGTACACAGTTTGATCTGCGGTATGCGCACGTCGACCCCGTGATTGCGCCCAGCCTCCACAAGCGCCTCCCGGAGCTGCGAGTTCGCCGAGAACCCACCGCCCACAATCAACGTGGTGGAATCGAACTGCTCGCATCCTCGCATGCTCTTTCGGGAAAGCACCTGCGCCACTGATCCGGCCAGCGACGCGCATACGTCGTCCACCGGGATCTCCTGCCCTCTCCCCTGCCGTTCTTCGATCCAACGGGCAATGGCTGTTTTCACCCCGGAGAAGCTGAAATCGTAAGGGTGTTCCTTACCGGCGCGACCTTGCGTGAGTCCTTGTGGCACCTTGATGGCATGCGGATCGCCATGCTGGGCATGCCGGTCGATGTATGGGCCGCCGGGGTATGGGAATCCCAGCAGTCGGGCCACTTTGTCGAAACACTCCCCTGCCGCGTCATCCAATGTCGTCCCCACCACCTCGACATCACGCGCGATATCGTTGACGTGCAACAGCGAGGTGTGTCCGCCAGAGACGATGAGCGCCATCGTATTGGCAGGGAGATCACCAAACTGCAATTGCGTGACGGCCACATGCCCAATGACGTGGTTGATGCCGTAGATCGGCTTGTTGGCTGACCAGGCCAATGCCTTCGCCCCCGAGACGCCGACCGCAAGGCACCCTGCCAAACCGGGACCCGCCGAGACGGCGATGGCATCGACATCGTCGATGGTCATGTTCGCGTCGGCGAGCGCTTTCGATACCACCGGCACGAATGACTGTGCGTGCGCACGGGAGGCGATTTCGGGGATGACGCCACCGTATCGGGCGTGTTCGTCCATGGATGAGGCGACGACATTCGCCAGCAGTGTCTTGCCTTGCACGACGGCGGCGGCGGTTTCGTCGCAGGTGGATTCGATGCCGAGAATGATTTGGTTGCTCATTGTTTTCTTTCTTGGGCTCGTTGGCGTGGCGCTGTTGGGATCAGCATTGTGTGTTCGATGGTATGGCGAATCCTGCGGGTCGGTGGTCGCACAGGGTGAGACTCATGGTGTAGGCGTCTTTGTTTTCCGGCTGGTAGTAGCGTTTGCGGATTCCCATGGTTTCGAATCCGAAGTGGCGGTACAGGGTGAGTGCCGGTTCGTTGTCGACGCGCACTTCGAGCAGCATGCGTTCGGCGTGGAGTTCGTTGGCCTTGGCGATGAGCTGGTTGAGCAGTTGGGTGGCTATGCCTTGTCGTTGGCGTTCGGGGCTGACGCCTATGGTCATGATCTGTGCGTCGTATCCGTCGTACCAGAGGCCGGCGTATGCGTCTATGGTTCCTTCGTCGTCCACGTTCACATAGTAGCTGCGGTGTGGTGCGCTGAGCTCTTCGTCTATGAGTGTGTTGCTCCATGCTCCTTTGCCGAACAGTTGTTGTTCCATCTTGGCTATTTGCGAGCATACCGTGGTGCGCTCGAGCGTGTTGGCGTCGACGATCATGCGTTTGCCTCGTTGCGATGTGCTCCTTCGTGGTTGAGCACATGTTTGAGCGGGTTGGGCACGCTGACGTCGGGTCTGCGCAGGTAAAGGGGCTCGATGGGGCGTAGATTGGCGTCGGCGTCGGCATCGTGTTCTGCGAGTGCGGCGAAGGCTTTCACCCCCCATGCGCCGGTGTCGAGGAGTGAATGGTCGAGGGTGATTCCGTGCCAGGGTTGTTGGTTCCAGATTTGCTCGTATTTGCTTGCACCGTGTCCGACGATGTCGACGGCGATCGGCTGGTCGGGATGGCGTTGCTGTATGGTGGCGACCGCTGCGCTTACTTTGGCCGCGATGTTCGATGGCGTGTCTATGTTCATGTCGAGTTGGATGCGTTCGTCTTTGGTGTCTGCGTTGGTGTTTGCGAGCAGGGTGTAGTAGAGCTGTTTGCGGCGCGCGTCGTTGACGCTGAGGGTCAGATGCAACGCGGCGCCCGCATTGGCTGGTGCATTCCAGTTGCCGAATATGGCTGTGTTCAGCAGGTTCGGATCGCCGTTGTAGGCCACTTGCATCATGGTGGCCTGTCCGCTTAGGGAATCCTGTCCGAGGAGTTGTGCTCCGGTGGCATAGGCGATTGCCTTGGCTGCCACGATGCCTGCGCGTAGTCCGGTGAAGGGTGCCGGGCCTATTCCTACGACTATGCGCTCGATGTCGTGAGGTTGTATTTTCGCCTCTGCGCAGACTTGCGCGATGTCGTGCTGCAGTTTTTCCACGTGTGTGCGCGAATCCTGTTCGCAGATTGGTTCATGCCCGGTTATGCCTACTGTGGATCCGAATGATGTGTCGATGACTAACGTGTTCATGTGTCTCGTGTCGCTTGTTTCGTGTGTTGTGTTAGGGTGCGGTTCTTGTATTGTATGCGTTGTCCGTCGGCGTCGTCAGGCTTGGGCGTCGGCTGGTTCCGCCAGGGCGAATCGTGTTCCCACTGGGGTGATGGTGACGATGCGTTCACCATCTGCGGTGGGTTCGTTCCGGCCTATGGGGGCAGACACATGGTCGGTGGGTCTTTGGATGCGGATCTCCAAGCGTTCGTCGGCGAGCGCAGCTGCCATTTGTTCGCCCCATTCCATGAGGATGATGGTGTGTGTGCCGGGTTCTTCGAGTTCCTCGTCGAGGCCGAGGGATTCGAGTTCGTCGAGGAGCAGGTCGGTCTGTGCCTGACCTGGGGCGTAGTCATTGGATCCAAGCCGGTAGGCATCCACGTGGATCAGATGTGCGGGCGTGCCGTCAGCGAAGGTGCCGTCGAGTTCCCTGGCGATGGTGAAGGTCGGTGAGACGATGGGTTCTTGAATGCCCAGGCCTTTCCCCAATCCTTGCGCCAATGTGGTCTTGCCTGCGCCGAGGGGCCCGGAAAGCAGGATCACCTCACCACCGTGCAGGCTGCGGGCGAGTCGCTCGCCCAGCTCGTGCATGGCCTGTGCGGTCGGCACTTGCAAGGTGATCGTGCTGTCAGGTTGTCGTGGTGCGGGCGACGGGTTGGGCTCGCGCATATGGTGGATGGTGTTCATTGGATTCCTTTGGCTCCGATGAGTTCTATGGTGTTCTCAAGTGCGTATATGGGGTCGCCTCCGCGGCTCTTGCATTGTTCGTCCGCCCAGGCGAGTCGTTGCATGCAGGCGCTGATGCCCTGCGATGTCCACCCTCCCAGACGTCCGTTGGCCGTTCGCAGCGCCCATTCGTTCACCGCCGCCTTGGTTTTCGAGATGTCCCCTTGACGAATGGCCGCGGCTTTGGCGAGGTTGCGCATTTGCAACGCGAGCGCGCCGATGAGTGCAATCGGTTCCGTTCCTTGGGCGAGCGCGGATCTCAGGGCGATCACTGCACGTGCGGTCTTCCCGCCCATGGCGAGGTCGGCCACGTTGAAGCCGGTGACTTTCGGGTTCCCTGTGAGGTATTGGTTCACACGGTTCACTCGCATTGGGTCGTCATCGAAGTCGAAGCATAGCTGCCTGATCATTGCGGCCAGCTCTCCCACATGGTCGCCGAGCACATTGACCAGTTGCTGTGCGGCCTGCGGGTCTATGCGCCTGCCACGCGATTGGAACTGCTGGTACACATAGTTGAGTTTGTCCTTGGCCTTGTCGAGTTTGGGAACCGTGTCGACGGGAATGTTGTTGCGGCGCATGAGCGCTTCCACGGAACGGCCTTTTGGCGTTGCGGCGCATTGCATCACCACCGCCGACGCTTCTGGGTCCCGATTTGTTTCGTTGGCGTAGGCCACGATGGCGTCGAGCAGTCTGGGGTCGGCGTCCTCCGCATGTTCGACCCACACCACCGACCTCTGCGAGAGCAGGGAGGGGCTCACCGCCTCGTCGAAAGAGTAGGCGTCGGCGCTGCGGGCGTCGACGCGTGCCAATTCGGCATCCCTATGTTCCTCGAGCAGGCGATACACGGCATCCCGGGCGTTCTGTTCGTTCAGGTACTCATCGCCGCCGTAGATGAGCAGGCATGGTGTTGCTGCGGTCATATCTTCAATGTCGACGTATGTTTGGACAAGTCTTGCGACACCGGTCCTTGCCTGCATCCTTCGTCTCATCTGCGCCATGTCAGCCACCCCATCATTTCGAACGTATGTTCGAACCATTGGGTGAGGCGTTCCCTGACCGGCATGCGCAGGGGACGGCCATCACCGTTGGTGACCGTGCCGTCATAGGCTCGCAGCAAGTCCCCGATGCATACGATCAGCACCCATGCAGTCAGTTCCGTCACGATGAGCACCGCAGCGCCTGGTATTCCCTCCATCCATGCCAAGGTGCTCGACTCCTCCGAGCCGAACAGACGTGCCGCATATTCGATGACCGTCGTGCATTGTGAGCACGCCCATGCCAGGAATCGTGAGACGCCCGGCGCCATCCATGCGACGAACAACGAGCACAGTCCCAGAATCGTCGCGGCATTGACGAATGGTGCAACCAGCAGATTCGCCGGCAGCGACCATATCGACACCTTGTTGTCCATGAGAATCTGAACGGGACCAGCGAATAGCTGTGCACAGCATGACGCCGCCAACGGTTTGGCCAAACGGTCCGGAAGCAGATGCGACACCCATGCCGTCATACGCGTGCATGCCGTCGACAAGCCGAACACCGCCGCACATGACAACGCGAAGCCGTAACTCGAAGCCAATGACGGATCGAGCAGCAATCCGAACACCACCGTCAGGCAGAGCAGGTGCACATTTTGCCTGCGACGCCCCAACACCAGGAATCCAAGAGACAGCATCGACATCAGCATCGCCCGTGTGACCGACCTGCTGGGTGCAAGCACCATCGTGAGCATCGGGTAGACCATTGCGAGCGCACCGGCCTTCACAAAACGGTTCCAATGGAGTCGTGCCCCCAATGCCATCACCAATGTGCCGACGAGGGCGTAATGGCCTCCGGATACGGCCATGAGATGCATGATGCCTGCACGGCGACATTGTTCTTGCAGGAGTTCAGCGTATTCGTCGTCCACTCCACCATCTGCGCAGTGCACCATCGCATCGTGTCCGAGTACCCCCAAGGTCACGCCGGGAACCAGCACAACGCCCTGATCGTCGAGTCCGCGGGTCGTTTGCAGGAATGCCATGCGCATCCGATGAATCGCACGCCATGGCGCCGGTGGATCCTTGACGGTCATCGTGCCACCGTCTGCAAGCACCCATATGGGCATCTCACCATATGCCGCTTCCTGAATGGTTCCGACGATGGCGTAGTACCCCTGCTGCGCGATGCGCCCACAGGCCGGCTGTCGGGCGAACACCCGTACACCGCGGGACGATGGGCGTCGAACGTCATGGCGCACGACGGACCGGGCATTGCCGTCGACCTGGCAGTCGTATCCCCTCATCGACGTCGCCAATGGCAGTGATCGTGCTGTGAACGTCAGATTCACACGCTCCGTGGAGGAGGATGCCGACACGTTCACCGGGTCGGCATGCTCCGTCAGGTTTCGCGCCGCTGTGGCAAGTGTGGCCGCGAGCATGGCGAAACACACCGTCAGCAATGTACACAGAGTCCGGTGAGCATGCGCCACGGCCAATCCATGGTGTTTCCCCGTCCCCTTCATTATGAAGGGAGTGAGCACCAGTGCGATGAAGATGGCTGCCGATGCCGCCGCCAGGCACGCCATTTGCAGCATGCGGCCATGCTGCCAGAAAACGTCATGCCCCGGTCCGGGTTGGGAGCATATCCATCGGGTCAGCAATGTGGCGCTCCAAACGCCCACAGCCACCGGCAGCATGCGCAGGTCTCGGCTGCCCGCGATCCCCCTGTGCTCCCGGTCGCATACCGGTGCCGTCATTGTGCGCATGCCCATGGTCTCAGCTTCTCTACGGTCTTCATGCCGATGCCCGGCACATTCACCAAGTCGTCGAGACTGGCGAAGGCGCCATGCTGGGTGCGGTATTCGACGATCCTCGCGGCCGTCACCGGCCCGATCCCCTTGATCTCCTGCAGTTGCGCCTCGTCTGCCGTGTTGATGTTCACCAAGGTGTCCTGCTTGTTGTCGGATGCCGATGGCGACGGCTCCGGTGCAGCCGTGGATGGCGTCGAATCCCGGCCGGATGGCGATGCCGTGGCCGTCGTATGAGATGACGCATTCGCCGTGGCCTGCGTGTCCAAGGCGCCCATGTTGGAGGCCTGCTGCATCAGGAGGGTCAGGGTGGTGGCCAGTGCACAGACCAGTACCATGATGCACAGCAGCGCATGCTTCGGTTCGAGTTCGAATCGGGGTCGTTCCAGACGGCGGCCTCCACGTTCCGCTTCGAAATCGTCATCGTTCACCACGGTCAGGCTCGACAGCAGTGCGCTCGCCTTCTGGTCATCTCCAGAAACTTCCCTCACGCCACCTGATGATTGCTCGTTGCTTGCCGTGACCGAGGGGGCCTGAGCACCGGGAGGTGGCGGCAGGGGCACCGACGGCATCTGAACACTGAAGCCTGGACCGGTGGATGAATCGGCTGTCATGCAGCGAGACGATGGCCCTTCCAGATGGCGCAGCCGCGTCACAGCCCCATCCCTCACCACGATGACGGCGTCCGGGCCTTCACGCCGTCCGGAATAGACAATGCCCATGCCGCCACTTAATCATGACGGCATGGGCATTGCAATGAGGACGGCCACCTGTGGTCGGAGGACGTGATATCCACCACGCAGGTCATCCACAGGTGCACGACCTGCGTGCGATCATTCGCCCGGGACGATCGAAACGATCTTCGGGGCCTTGACGATCACCTTGCGCGGCGGCTTGCCTCCAAGACGCTCAGCCACAGCCTCCAAGGCCATCTTCTCCAGTTCATCCGGATCGATGTCGGCACTCACCTCGAGTTTGGCCCGCACCTTGCCCTTGATCTGCACCACGGCGGTGACGGTGTCCTGTCCGACATAACGCTCGTCGGCCTGTGGCCATGGATGGTGGGCCAACGACTCGCCATGGCCGAGCCGGTTCCACAGCTCCTCGGCTATATGCGGTGCGATCGGAGCCACCATGAGCACCAGCGGCTCCACAGCGGCGCGAGGCACGCCGTTCATGCCGGTCAGGTGATTGTTGAGCACGATAAGTTTGGCGATGGCGGTGTTCGGACGCATGGCCTCCATCTCACCGGTCACCTCGGCGATCGTATTGTTGAGCAGTTTCAACGTACGTTCATCCATCGCGTCGTCGGTCACCGTGACCTCGCCGGTGTTCTCATCGATCACATTGCGCCACAAACGCTGCAGGAATCGCATGCCGCCCACCACATTGCGGGTGTTCCAAGGACGTGACTCGTCAAGTGGCCCCATGCTCATCTCATAGAGACGGAACGTGTCTGCGCCGTAATGGTCGTACATGTAGTCCGGGGTCACGATGTTCTTGAGGCTCTTGCCCATCTTGCCGAACTCACGGTTGACCGGTTCGCCTTCGTAGGTGTACACGGTCTTGCCGTCCACTTCGCTCTCCTGAACGTCCTCGGCCGGCACATACTGACCGCGGTCATCGGTGTAGGCATACGCCTGGATCATGCCTTGGTTGAACAGCTTGTGGAACGGTTCGAACGAATCCACGTACCCTAGGTCGAACAGGGTCTTATGCCAGAACCGTGAATAGAGCAGATGCAGCACCGCGTGCTCCACACCGCCCACATACAGATCGACGCCTCCGGCCTGCCCCGCCGCCAGGGAGTGCTTCGGACCCATCCAATAGTCGTATTCGTCGCGCTCCACCATGTGCTCGGTGTCATGGGGATTGAGGTAACGCATGTAGTACCAGCAGGAACCCGCCCAATTCGGCATCGTGTTCGTGTCATGATGATAGGTCTTCGGACCATCGCCGAGATCGAGCGTGACCTTCACCCAATCCTCGTTGCGGCTCAACGGAGCCTCCGGACTCGACTGGGAATCCTCCGGGTCGAAGGTCTTGGGGCTGTAATCCGGGACGTCAGGCAGATTGATGGGCAGCATGCTGTCGGGCACCAGATGGGGCACCTCATGCTCATCGTAGACGATCGGGAACGGCTCACCCCAATACCGCTGGCGACTGAAGAGCCAGTCGCGCAGACGGTAGCTCGTGGCTCCCTTGCCCACCTGGGCCTCCTCGAGCCACGTGGTGACGACAGCAATCGCATCATCCACACGCATGCCGTCAAGGCAGAGCGCATCGCCACGGGCCCACGTCGCATCGACGGTGGAATTGATGACGATGCCGTCATGCGAAACGAACGGGGCGGTACCCTCATAATTGGCCAGATCGTCACCGGAATCAGGAAGCGGCGCAACCGTGTAGATCACCGGAAGGCCGTACTTGATGGCAAAATCGTAATCTCGCTGGTCACCACCCGGAACGGCCATGATGGCACCGGTGCCATAGTCCATGAGCACATAATCGGCCGTGAACACCGGCAGCTTGGCACCGGTGATCGGGTTGATCGCGTACAGGCCAGTGAACAGACCCGTCTTCTCACCGTTGTCGGCCACACGGTCGGCCGCGGTCTTTGCCTCGGCAAGCTCACGGTATGCGGACACGGCCTCGCTCGGCGTGGCATAGCCACCCGTCCATGCCGGATCCACGCCTTCCGGCCAGGATTGGGGCACATGCTCCAGCATCGGATGTTCAGGAGAAACCACACAGAACGTGGCACCGAACAACGTGTCAGGCCGCGTGGTGTAGATCTCCATATCTGCCATCTCACCGTCGACCGGCACCTTGAAATGCACGGAGGCGCCATGCGACTCCCCGATCCAGTTGCGCTGCATGAGCTTGACCTTCTCAGGCCAGTCGATGGAATCGAGATCCTCTATGAGACGATGCCCGTATGCGGTGATGCGCATCGACCACTGACGCAGCTCACGCTGGAACACCGGGAAATTGCCACGTTCGGAACGCCCCTCCGCCGTGACCTCCTCATTGGCGAGCACCGTGCCAAGCCCGGGGCACCAATTGACAGGCGATTTGGAGATGTAGGCGAGACGGTACTCATTGAGCACCTCGGACTGCTCCACCTCGGTGAGCTCATCCCAGGCCTTGCCCTCATGCCCATCGATCGGACGCGCACCGGCGCGGAATTGTTCGATCAGCGTGGAAATCGGGCGCGCGCACCCCATGGATCCACTCGGATTCCTCGTCTCCGGATCGTACCAGGCATCGTAGATGCGTGAGAAGATCCATTGGGTCCAACGCACGTATTCCGGTTCGATCGTGGCGAAAGAGCGGCGGTCGTCGAAGCTCAGCCCCATGCGGCGTAACTGTCGCCGCATATTCGCGATGTTCTGTTCGGTCGTGATGCGTGGATGCTGGCCCGTCTGCACGGCATACTGTTCGGCGGGAAGCCCGAATGCGTCATAGCCCATGGCGTGCAGGACGTTCTCGCCTTTCATGCGATGGTATCGGCTCACCACATCGGTGGCCAGATATCCCAACGGATGGCCGACATGCAATCCTTTGCCCGAAGGGTAGGGGAACATGTCCATGGCAAAGAAGGACTGACGGCCATCAGCATGACTCCCCTTGCCGTCAGTGAGTTCGCCGCTCACGTTCGCGGCCCAGAACGTGCCTTCGCTCTCCCAACTGTCCTGCCATTTCTTCTCAATGCGCTGGGCCATTTCCGTCGTATAGCGGTATTGTGGCGTAGCCGACGCATTCGATGTCGCTTGCGCGTTCGTATCGTTCTCACTCATAGGCAACGATTATCGTGACGCAACTGGACAGTGGAGACGCCATGTCCACCAGTCGACCCGGTTGCACCGGGAGGGGATGCGCCCCTTATCCGTCGTCCTGCGAGCGTGCAACCGTCACCGGGTTGAGACTCAGATCCACATGCATACCCAACTTGGTTTCCATTGCGTCGATCTGGGCGTCCCATGTGCCGTCATCGACCATCTGCTGCAGGGCTGTGTCGATGAGCTCCATGAGCTTGCGCTGGTCCGCCTTCACTGCGATGCCGAAGGCCTGGGTGCCGTAGCTGTCCTCCTGCAGATGCAGGTATCGGGTGCCACCGTCCTTGCGCAGTCCCGCCAGAATCGGCTGTGGACCGGCTATGGCATCGCTCTGGCCCACCAGCAATGATGCCGAGCATTCGCTGTAGTCGGCACGTTGCAGGATCTTGATTCGTGGGCGACGGTCATGGAGTTGCTCTCCGGAGTACTCGCCGGCGACCGTGCACACGGTCCTGCCATCGAGTGACTGTACATCCGGCAGCCGACGTGCGTCATCGGCACGAACCAGCAGTTGGTTGCGAGCGACCAGATATGGGCCCGAGACCTCGTACCGGGTGCCATCCGCCGTTTGAGTATGGTCCATCTCCAACGCATTCTTGCCACCGTCATAGGCGAACGTGACCATTGCGAAATCGACGCTGCCGTCATCAAGCCTGCCCAGGCGCGTGGCGGGGGTCTGGGAGTGGAAGAAGAGCTGCTCGTCCCCATAGCCGAGCACCTTTGCCACGTATTTGGCCACTTCGACACTCAGACCGCTGTATTCACCGTCATGGTACCAGCCCACCCCCGGTTCGTCGGCCGGCACGCCGATCGACATGACTGGTCCCTTCGCCTGCCCCGGGGCGCTGACATTCACCGAGGTGCCGCAGCCGCAAAGCCCCACTGCGAGGGAGATGGTGAGGATCGCACGGGACATGGTTCTCAGTCTTGCATGCATGGCGCGCCTCACTTGAACAGTCGCGAGCGTGTGAGGAACCAGATCACCGCTCCCGCCAAGACGCAGGCAAGCAGGACGATGACGAGGAACCCCCATTTTGAATCGCTCAACGGCATGCCGATCATCCCCTGTTGGAAGTTCATGCCGTACATGGAGAAAATGAGAGTCGGAATCGATAGCGTGATCGAGATCATCGTGAAGATGCGCATCACATTATTCAGGTTGTTCGACACGATCGAGGCGAATGCGTCCGTCATGTTCGCGAGAACGCCGCTGTAGATGTTCGCCATCTCGATGGCCTGCTTGTTCTCGGTGATCACATCTTCAAGCAGATCCTCATCTTCCGGGTACTGCTTGATGCGTGTGAGCGTCATGAGCTTCTCCATGACGATCTCGTTCGATTTGAGCGACGTGTTGAAATACACCAAGGTCTTGCTCAGTTCGAGCAGCATGAGGATCTCACGGTTCTGCATGGAGTGGCGCAGACGCAGTTCGAGTTTATCGGTCTCCCGGTCGATGATGCGCAGGTACCGCAGGTACATCGTCGCGTTGCGATAGAGGATCTGCAGAATGAATCTGGATCGCATGAAGGTGTTGAATCCCCGGATCGTGCCTTCCATGAACGGATGGAGCACCGGGGTGTCCTGCATGCACACGGTGATGATCATCGTCTTCGTCACGATGATCGACAATGGTATCGTCTCGTACCAATCCCTGCCGCTGCGTTCCTCCACGGTGGGAATGTCCACGATGATCATCGTGTAGTCATCCTCCACGTCCACGCGCGAACGTTCCTCGTCATCGAGCGGGGCACGCAGATCGGCGAGGTCGATGCCCGTCTCCTGCGAGACGGTGGCGAGCTCGACATCGGTGGGATCGGCCAACGCCAGCCAGGAGCCGTTCTCGGGTTTCGAAATCTGCCGTACCTGGCCGTCAACGGTACTGAACATACGCAACATGGGGCATCACCCGCCTTCATCGTGTCCGGCATTCGCCACTGGACCCGCGACGTCACACGTGAGGGCGTGCATGCGTCGCGGGCGCTTTCAAGCCAACGCACCAGCATAGTCGCAGGGTTGAGACAGCCGGACAGCATCGGCCTAGATCAGCGGCTTCCACATCGGCATGTCCGGATTGTGCAGGTACGCCGGCCCGTTCTCCCAGTCAACAGCGTCCGCCACATCCGGCCCCTTGTCATATTCCGTAAGATGGAACAACACGGAATTCGAAGTGTACTGGGGCTCCATACGGCTCCAGAACGCATTGCGCATGCCGGTCAGATTGTCAAGCTGCGAGTCTGGCAGACCCATGAGATTCCCGATGGTCGCGGCGATCCATGAACCGTGGGAGACGACGAACAACGTGGTGGGCTCATCCATGTATTGGGGGTCGTCGCAATAGGAACGGATTGTGGAACCGCCACGTTTGCCAAGGTCGGGGCGGCTTTCCACCCCATAGGCCGCCTCGCCGCCCTCATGGGCCTTCCACGACGCATATCCTTCCGGGTACCGCTCATTAATCTCCTCTCGGCTCATCCCTTCCCATTGGCCGAAATCACGTTCGCGCAGACGCGGATCGAGTGTCACGTCCAATCCCAGCGGGTCGGCGAAAGCATGGGCCGTCTGTTGGGCCCGGAAGAGATCCGAGCTCACGACCACCATGCGGCGTCGCGACGCAGGGGCTTGCTCATATTCCGTGATGTCGCTGCGACGAATCCGGGGATCGGAGGGCTGGGGAAGCCTGTCTGGATGCCGGGCGATATTCGACACCTTGGCCCAATAGAACCGTTGGGCGAGTGTGAATCCACTCATATCCACCTGCCACTGCCCCACGATATCGAGTGGAATGTCGATCTGCCCCTGCAAGCGCCGTTGCAAATTGAATGCGGTGCGCCCGTGGCGCATGAACATCACTTCATCGATCATTTCTTCCCGTCCTTTCTGTTCCCATCGCCCAGCATCGATCCGCATGGAACGAAAATGCCGGAGCCAGACGACAGGCTTCGGCATTTTCGGTATATAGCTCAGTCGTGCGAGATCACCGTGCCGGCCTTTGCACCTGCGGAGAGGTCGTCGATCTCGCTGATCTCCAGCACCGGGACGCAGGCGGGAACCTTGGTGCCACGTTCGTTGGCGAGCTTGACCTGTTCGTCGTAAATGGCGTCGTCGGTGTGCAGCACCACTTCACCACGGAAGCGGTAGCCCTTCTTCTGTTCGAAGTTCACGAACGCCACGACCAACGGGCTGCCGTTCTCGAGGTTGCGGTAGGTCTGTCCGGCAGTGCGCTCATGATAGGCAAGATGGTTGTCGTCGAGCACGAACATCGACATCTTCGGACCGAGGTCGGGGATGCCGTCCTGGTTCACGGTTGCCACCCATGCCAGATTGTTCTTGATGAATTCCTTCATATCTTCAGTCAGTTGCGCCATGATGTTCCTTTCGTCATGTATGACTACCACACTACGCGATGACATGGCGGCATATTTGGGTTTGCGCTGTGGAGGGATATGGGGAATGTGATAATTCAGAAGACGAAAACAAAAACCCGGCATAGCCGGGTTGGTGGTGGAGCTAAGGAGATTCGAACTCCTGACCCTCTCCATGCCATGGAGATGCGCTACCAGCTGCGCCATAGCCCCAAACAGGTGTATACCACATACCTGCCATCGCAGATTGCCTGCGATTCGTGGAGCTAAGGAGATTCGAACTCCTGACCCTCTCCATGCCATGGAGATGCGCTACCAGCTGCGCCATAGCCCCGTCGTTCTTCGAACGAACCTGTGTTAGATTACAACATTCTGTTTCGATGAGCAAATCGGCGTGTCGCATTGACGCGTTCGGGCGGAGCATATATGGGGATGGCCGGGAATCGATTCCCGGCCATCCCCATATATGCCTACTATTGCTGAGCTTGCGAACCGTCTTTTTTCTGGTTTGTGCCTGAATTGGTTCCCTCATTGCCGGAACCTCCCGAATCACCATTGCCGGAATCCGTGTTCTGCGCATCACCCGAATTGCCGTCCTGACCAGCGGAACCGGTGCCCGCAGTCCCGGACCCATTCGAGTTCTGGGACCCGGACGACCCTGAGGATCCGGGGTTCGATGAGCCAGAGCCTGAGTTTCCCGAACCAGTATTCGCATTGCCCGAAGAGGATCCCGAGGATTGTCCATTCCCGGAGGATTGTCCATTCCCGTCCGATGTCGAAGAATCCTTCGTATGACGCGAATCGGTATCACTTCCCTCTCCGCTCTGCGTGGGCGCCGGTGTCTGTGTGGGCGTCTGGGTGGGCATCTCGGCTGGCGTCTGCGAGTAAGTGGGACTGACCACGTCACGTACCACGGAGTCGGTGCCCTTGCCTCCCGTCAAGGCGAGGATGACACCTGCGGTGATGCCCACCGCCACCAGACCGGAAATCAGTGCGACAATCACGGCCACACGTTTGTCATGCTTGGTCATCTGCGTCTTCGTACCAGCCTGCGGGTGCTTCGAAGCATCGGTGGCATGGGTTCCGGAGACCACGGTGCGTGCGCCACGGGAGTCATCCGAATGCACAGGTGCGATGGTCTGTGTGTCGTCGATATCAGCCGTGGAGTGGTCGCCTGTATGTGCATTGGCATGCGACGGAGCAACCCCAACCTGTTGTGCGGCATCCTGGAGTTTCTTGCTCGACGCGTCAATCACGTTCTGATAGAGCTGGGAAGCCGCAGTGGAGACGATGGAGGCCACGGCCACGCCGATTACCGAACCTGCGATGCCGATCTTCGACGACAGCAGAAACGATGTCACCGCGGCCAAGGCACCTGCCAGCAGCTGCGAGAACGATATTCCTTTGAAGAAGTTTTTCACGGTGCTTTCAATGTTCAGATATGGTTGGAGGCGCGATCGTCATCCACGCCTCATAGTTTTCGTCTTCACAGCATACACGCCGAGACTTGAGGTGTCCTGTCATTTCGCTGGCAAGGTGTCTGGGCGTTCCCAATACTGTGTATCGGCCAGGGCGGGTCCATGGTTGTAGTCCTCCATGATCCACCGGTTGTCCATGTCGATATCGGCCCTTCTCAGTCTGGCCCAGTGCGCGTTGCGCATCGAGGTGAGCGAGATGAAATCCGGGTATCGTCGTTCGATGCCGAACAGCACCTGCAGCGCGTTTTCGATGAGCGCGCCATGGGAGAATACGAACAGGTCGGTGTCGTCATCGCATTCATGGGCCCAATCATTCATGGCCTCCATGCCGCGGGCACCGGCATGTTCGTGGGATTCGGCGCCATGATTCATCTCGCCGCCCATGCCCCGGCACCACGAGTCGAAGTCCTGCGGGAAATTGGCCTGCAGGTATGCGCCGGATCGGCCTTCGAATTCACCGAAATGCCGCTCGCGCAACCGTTCGTCGGCATGCACTTCGAGCCCCAGTCGATCGGCGAAGGCATGTGCCGTCTGCATCGAACGTTCGAGGTCGGAGGACACAACGAGCTGGTGCCGTGATGGGTCCGGGAGCACATATAGCTTAATCAGTGACTGCGCGGACTGGTTCACCTGCCACAGCCCGACCTCATCGAGCGGAATGTCGATCGATCCCTGCACCAGCCCTTGTCTGTTGTATGAGGTGCGGCCATGGCGCACCAGCGTGACATGGCGTGCGTACGGTTCCATTCGTCCGCCGTCACTCTTCGGTATCGGCGTCGCTGGACTCGATGCCCCGGCTTTCCGGATGCTCCAGTTCGAGGTCAACCGGTTCACAATCACGCCACAGGCGTTCGAGATTGTAGAAATCACGTGCCTCGTCATGCATGATGTGAATGATGAAATCACCGTAGTCGAGCAGCACCCACTGCGCCTCCTCGATGCCCTCCCTGGACCGCGGCTTACGGCCTCCATCCTTGAGGAACAGCTGCTTCTCAACCTCCTCGGCAATGGCCAGAACCTGACGTTCGTTCGAAGCGGAGGCGATCATCATGAGGTCGCAGATGCCGAGTTTGTCGCCTACGTTGTAGGCCACCACGTCCTGAGCCTTCATGCCATCGGCCGCAGTCGCGGCGACGCGCACCGAATTAATGGATTGTTCCAAAGCATTCATTTCAACGCTCCCAAGCTGGTTTCCAGTTGTCTACAACATGCTGCGTGTTCTCGGAGTACACCATCGCGCCGTCCGGGACATCATGTCGGATGACCGATCCCGCACCGCTGGTGACACCGTCCCCCACATTGACCGGCGCGACGAACAGATTGCCGGCGCCGATATGCACATCGGAACCAATATGGGTGTGGTTCTTGTGCACACCATCGTAGTTGGCGGTGATGGTGCCGCCGCCGATGTTCGTGTTTTCGCCGAGATCGGCATCGCCCACATAGCTCAGATGGGGCACCTTGGTGCCATCGCCGATGTGCGCCTTCTTCATCTCGACGAAAGCACCCGCCTTTGAACCAGTGCCGATCTCGTTTCCCGGACGCAGGTACGTCCATGGTCCAATGTTCGCTTCCCGGCCTATGCGGCTCTCCTGCACGCGGGAACGCTCCACATGGGCCCCCAGCTCGACCGTCGCATCGATGAGCGTGGTGTAGGGGCCGACCACAGCGTCATGGGCGATTGTGGTGTGTCCCTGCAGGAAGCACCCCGGCAGAATCACAGCATCCGACTCTATCTCGACCTCGTCTTCTATCCAAGTGGTCTGCGGATCGACGATGGTGACCCCGTCGAGCATCCACTGCCTGCATACACGCAGATTGTGCGCCTTGGCCAGCGACGCGAGCTGCACACGATCGTTGACGCCCTCGACGCTCAAGGGGTCGGGCGCGGCGAAGGCGCCGACTTTGCTCACCTGCCGCGCGACAGTGAGCGCATCCGTCAGATAGAACTCGCCTTGAGCGTTGTCGGCATTCAGATTGGCGATGGCCTGTTCGAGCACCGCGGCATCGAACACGTACACCGATGTGTTCACCTCACGGACCGCGAGTTCGGAACTGTTGCCATCTTTCTGCTCCACGATCTTGAGCACGTTGCCGTCGGCATCGCGAATGATGCGACCATATCCAGTCGGGTCGTCAAGCACGGTGGTGAGCACGGTGGCTCCGTCACCACTGTCACGATGGTAATCCAGCAATTGCTTGAGTGCGGAGGTGTCGAGCAGCGGCATGTCAGACGCGGTGATGAGCACAGTGCCAGAAAGAGGCCCCCGCTCCCCGAGCTGCTCCATCGCGCATTGCACAGCACGTCCCGTACCCGGGATCTCGTCCTGTTCCACAATGAGCACAGCGTCATCATAGGAGCGGGCCGCTTCGGCCACTCGCTGTGCCTGATAACGCACGACAACGGCGAGCGTCTCGGGATCGAGCGCCCCGACCGCATCCATGACCCTGTTGAGGAAGGTCTTTCCTGCAAATTCGTGCAGCACTTTCGGTTTGCTGGAACGCATGCGCGTCCCCTCCCCTGCTGCGAGGACGATTGCCGCGGTCAACGTCATGGACTGCCTCCAAACCTATAAACGACGAACGCCTAATCCGCGTATGCGGACCAGGCGTCCAATTGCTCCCCCACCTGGACTCGAACCAAGACAAAGGGTTCCAAAGACCCGTGTGCTGCCATTACACCATGGGGGAACGGCGAAGTGACTCCGCCAAGTGTTCATTATGCCATATGCCCAGACTTTTCGCCGCCGGTGTGTTTCACATCCGCACAGCGACCAATCAGGCGAACAGGAATCCCTGCCCGTGATGTTCAGGGTAGGTGTCGAACAATTCGGCCACTGAGCCGTCCTCGAATACGGCTTTGATGGCGGAGGAAAGCAACGGCGCGATGGAAAGCACCGTGAGACCATCCCACCGCTTCTCCTCGGGAATCGGAACGGTATCGGTCAGCACCACCTCACGAGCGCCGCATGACTTGAGACGATCGACTGCCGGTCCGGAAAGCACGCCATGGGTGGCCACCACGGTCACCGACCTGGCTCCGGCCTCACGAAGCACCTGACATGCCCCGGCGATGGTTCCCGCGGTGTCGATCAAATCGTCGACCAGAACGCAATCCTTGCCCTTGACATCGCCCACGACACGGTTCGCCTTGGCCTGATTCGGCCGCGTGATGTCACGGGTCTTGTGCACGAAGGCCAGAGGACCGCCGCCCAGGCGTTGCGCCCACTGCTCAGCGACACGGATGCGCCCGGCATCCGGCGAGACGACGGTGACATTGTCGAGATGACCATCGAAACGATCGCGAATATAGTCGACCAATACCGGCATGGCAATCAGATGATCCACAGGTCCGTCAAAGAACCCCTGGGTCTGGGCCGCGTGCAGATCGACGCTCATCACTCGATCGGCGCCGGCAGTACGCAGCAAATCGAAGACAAGACGGCAGGAGATGGGTTCGCGGCCACGATGCTTCTTGTCTTGACGGGAATAACCAAGCAATGGGCATACAGCGGTGATCGACCTGGCTGAAGCGCGCTTCAGTGCATCGATCATGATGAGCTGTTCCATGATGCTTTTGTTCACCGGAGTGCAATGACTCTGCAGCACAAACACGTCGGCTCCGCGAACGGATTCGGTGTAGCGCACATACATCTCGCCATTGGCGAAGTCGTAGGCGGTGGTCTCGAGAACATCGATGCCGAGCTGGTCCGCAACGTCGGCGGCCAGCTTGGGATGCGCCCTGCCTGTTACGAGAATGAGATTTTTATCGGGTTTTCCCTCGAGAATTGCACTCACCGTGTCTCCAAACGTCGGTCGTCGGTTACGCGTCCAATCATAAATCGCTGTTTCGACTGAGCGGCGCGATACCAGTGCCGGTGACGTGCCGCTACTTCGCGTCCTCGTCGTAGATGCCGTGCTTGGCTATGTATTGCACCACGCCATCCGGCACCAGGTACCACACGGGTTCCCCGTTCCGCGCACGTTGACGAACATCGGTGGAGGAAATGGCCAGTGCGGGAATCTCCAACATGTCTACCTTGCCGGCCGGCAGCGGGACCTTCGAAGAGTAACCGGGGCGTGTCACCGCCACGAAATGGGCGATGTCGAACATGCGCTCGGCGTCTTTCCACCGCATGATCTCCGCGACGGCGTCGGCACCGGTGATGAAGAACAGCTCGGCATCGGGGTAGCGGGCGCGGATGTCTCGCAGCGTATCGATGGTGTAGGTGACCCCGGGGCGGTCTATGTCGACACGCGAGACGACAAACTTCGGATTCGAGGCGGTTGCGATGACCGTCATCAGGTACCGGTCCTCCTCGTTCGTCACATGCTTGTCAAGCTTGAAGACCGGACGCCCGGTGGGTACGAAGATCACCTCGTCAAGGTCGTAGACCCACGCTACTTCGGATGCCGCCACCAGATGCCCGTTGTGAATCGGATCGAAGGTGCCGCCCATGATGCCGATACGCGCATGGGAGTGCCAGTTGCCCCGAGCCGAACGTCGCCCATGCTGCGAGATGAGCTCCACCTCGCGTTGTGCGTAGGGCGACAGCTCGGACATGCTCCGATCCATGGGTGTGGTGCCGTTCATTCGCTGGCCCGATCCGTGCCGCGACCAGCTTCATCGGCATCAAAGGCGGCTTTTTGCACATCCTTGGCCAGACCGCTCTCCCCGTTGTCGTTCATCACGGTATCGGAATCGATCTTGCCCATGTCCTCATCCCATTCATCTTGCACCACACGACGGATTTCCGCGAAAGTGGGCAACAGGAACTTGGGCTGGTAGATGCTGCGTACACGGGCCACTCGCTCAGTGATGCGAATGAGGGTGTCGGTCATGCCGTCGATATCGCCATCCTGTTCCATCGTACGGAACTTGTCGACATACTCCTCCATCAGGCGAATCTGCTCGTCGATGGTGCGCCGGTCCTCATCGGTCGGTACGTTCAGGCCTTTTGCGTGTTCGTCCGGCCATCCGATGAGCACGGCATCCGCATACTCAAGCGACGCGCGCTGTCCTGCGGTCGCAATGCCGTCCTCGATCTGCACCACGAACACATACCGCACCAGGCTCAACCGCTCAGCGGTGAGTCGGAGCGCGATGAACGGGTCGTCCAAGTCAAGCCCCCACGGGTTGACGGGCGCGTCAGACACCACCTCGGTCATGCCGCCGGCACCGTCTTCGTGTTCATCCAACTGTTCCATCCCATCCTGCACCCCGTTCATGCGCGCACCTGCCCGTTGCCGTAGCCGACCCATTTCGTCGTCGTCATCTCCTGAAGTCCCATGGGACCTCGTGCATGGAGTTTCTGGGTGGAAATACCCAGTTCGGCGCCAAAGCCGAACACCCCGCCATCCGTGAAACGCGTGGAGGCGTTCACCATCACCACGGCGGAATCGATGGCCTTCGTGAAGCGTTCGATGTTCGTGTAGTCCTGGGAAAGGATCGATTCGGTGTGATGTGTGGAGTACCGGTTGATATGGTCAATGGCCTCGTCGAGTGAATCGACGATGCGCACGCCAATCTCCAACGCCAGGTATTCGGTGCCCCAATCCGCTTCGTCGGCGGCGAGCAATTGGATGTCCTTGATGTCTGCATCTCCCATGATCCGCATCGATAGCTCGTCCGCATGGATGGTCACATGAGCACGTGCCAATGCCTGAGCCATTCTCGGCAGGAACTGCCGGGCGATGTCCCTATGCACGATGAGTTTCTCCGCGGCATTGCATACACCCACGCGTTGCGTCTTCGCATTGACCACGATGTCGATCGCCTTGTCGATGTCGGCGGAGGAATCGACGTAGATATGCACATTCCCGGCCCCGGTCTCGATCACCGGAACGCGCGACTCACGCACCACGGATTGAATGAGACCGGCGCCACCCCGAGGGATGAGCACATCGATATGACCGGTGGCTCGCATCATCGCACGCGCACCTTCCCGGCCATAGCGGTCGACCGATGCCACAAGTGCCGGATCGAAATGCAGTTCCTGTAGCACCTCGTCTATCACCTGCAACGTAGCGGCGTTCGTGCGCTCCGCGGCATGGCCGCCACGCAGTATGGCCGCATTGCCCGACTTGAGGCACAGGGCCGCCACGTCGACGGTCACATTCGGACGCGCCTCGTAAATCATGCCGATTACGCCAAGCGGTACACGCTGCTGCTGCAATCGCAGCCCATTACCCAGATCATAGCCTCGCACGATCTCGCCAACCGGATCCGGCAGGGTGGCTACATGGCGCACACCCTGTGCCGCTGCGGCCACACGTACGACGTCGAATTTGAGTCGGTCGAGCTTGCCCTGATCCATGCCTGCGTCAAAGGCGGCCTGCATGTCCATGGCATTGGCGTCGGCGATATCGCTCGCATGCGCATCCAATGCATCGGCAATCGCCATCAGCACACCGTTCTTGGTATCGGCGGTCGCTTGCGCCAGTTCATGCTGTGCCATGGCCGCCGCGTCGGCGAGCGCGTTCACCGCCTGCTGCACGTCGCCGCTCACCGGGGTCTGAAGCTCATTCGTATTCGTCATAGACCCAAGAGTAGTGGCAGTTGCCTACAGCGCACAACGGTTTGTTCCATTGGACGGACGCGTGTCGGTGTGCTCCATACGCTCCACATATAATGTGTCTCGGCAATCCGTCTATTGGCGAAGGACACAGTAACGCATGAGCACTTTCCATAGCACACGCAGCAGCGACGAGGCATTCACATCCAAGCAGGCGATACGCAAGGGCATCGCCGACGATGGCGGTCTGTTCGTCACCGATGCCCTTGGGGAGACGAAGATTGACATCAGCGATCTTGCGGGTAAAAGCTATCAGCAGATTGCTTTGAAGGTGTTGTCGGTGCTGCTTGACGACTACACCGAGGAGGAGCTTTCCCAGTGCATCGCCGAGGCATACGGCTCCCAATGGAGCGATGAGCGCATCACTCCGGTCAAACCGCTGGGCGACGACTTCATCATGGAATTGTTCAACGGGCCGACCTGTGCGTTCAAGGACGTCGCGTTGCAGATCCTTCCCCGACTGATGGCCCGCACCACTCCGGCGGACGGGGATCGCGATGAGAGGATCATGATTGTCACCGCGACCTCCGGGGATACCGGCAAGGCGGCGCTTGCCGGATTCGCGGATGCGCAGGGCACCGGCATCACGGTGTTCTATCCGCAGGGCAAGGTCTCCCGCGTTCAGGAACTGCAGATGACCACGCAACAGGGGTCCAATGTGAACGTATGCGCGGTGGATGGCAATTTCGATGATGCCCAGTCCACGGTCAAACGCATCTTCGGCGACCGTGATCTCGCGTCACGCCTTGAGGCGGACGCGCATGTTCGCCTTTCCTCTGCGAATTCAATCAATGTGGGGCGTCTCGTACCGCAGGTCGTCTATTATTTCTCCGCTTACGCACAGCTGCTTGAACAGCAGGTGATCAATGTGGGCGACCAGGTGGACTTCGTGGTGCCCACCGGTAATTTCGGCAATGTGCTTGCCGGATATTACGCCAAACTGCTGGGCCTGCCGGTACGTCAACTCGTCGTCGCCTCCGACCGCAACAATGTGCTCTTCGACTTCCTCACCACCGGCACCTACAACAGCAAGCGGCCGTTCTTCGAGACCACGTCGCCGTCCATGGACATTCTCGTCTCCTCGAATCTGGAGCGCATGCTCTACTACATGAGCGAGAGAGATCCGCGTATGATCACCTATCTCATGAACGATCTCGCCGAATGGGGAACCTACGAGGTGCCTCCGGAGATGCTCATGGAGATTCGCAAGGTGTTCGCCACCGGTTGGGCCGATGAGGATCAGGTGCGCGAGATGATCGCCGACTGCTGGGATCGCAACCACTATGTGATTGACCCGCATACCGCATGCGGTTATTTCGTGATGCAGCAGATGCCAGCGGATCCGCAGGTGCCTCGTGTGCTGCTGTCCACTGCCAGCCCGTACAAGTTCCCGCGCGTGGTCAATGAGGCGCTTGGGCTGAAGGCGGATGGCACCGATTTCGAATGCATGGACGAATTGCACGCCAAATCGGGCACGCAGATTCCGCAGATGCTGCGGAATCTGGAGAATGCCGAGGTGCGGTTCCGCGACTGCGTCGAGGTGAGCGACATGAGCCACTACGTCGAGGAATGCGCCGACCGGCTATAGTCATGCGCGATGCATATGGGGCCGGTCCCCTCCGCGGAGGGGACCGGCCCCATCATATTAGTCAACGAGAATCGGACTGTCGTGTTTCCTTGAATCATGTGAGCTGACGCGGTGCCTGGTTGAAGTCGAACAGCACGCCATCGGCGGTTTCGCAGATGCGTTCCCAGTGCATGGTCGAGGAGTCATCCTGCACTCCCCACACATGCATGCCGGCGCGTTTCGCAGATTCCACCGCCGTGAGCAGATCCTCGAACACGGTGCAATGTGCTGGCTCGACGCCGAGCAACTGCGCCGTGTGGAGGAAGATGACCGGGTCGTCCTTGCCGCTGCTGCCGTCATCACCCGTGCCCACGACCACGTCGAACAGATCGTAAATGCCCGCATGACGCATCGCCGGCTCCCGCAGTGAGGGGAGCATCGACGTGGCCACCGCCAGCCGTGCCCCACTTGCACGCAGCCATTCCAGATATGCCCGCGCGCCCGGCTTGAGCTCGACTGTCGTGGTGTACGCCTCATAGGCGAGATCGTTCCACTCCCGCATGAGTTCCTCGGGCGTGTCGTCGAGACCGAATCTGCGGATCGTATATGCGGCGATGTCGTGGAACTGCATCGCACTCACCTTCTGCATGTAGTCTGCCGGCACGTCGAATCCGCGTCTGCCGAGGAATTCGACATCCACCGCGTCCCATACGCCCATCGAGTCGAGCAGCGTGCCGTCGAGGTCGAAGATCGCCGCCCTTCCACTGTTGACTCCGGCTGCATTCACCATATTCGCCATGTGCCCCCTATTCAATCTCGGATTCGTGCAGTAGCTCGCGCGCATGTTCCAGGGATGTCTTCGACTCGCTGCCGGCGAGCATGCGTGCGATTTCGCGCACACGTTCACCGCCGCTCACCTCACGCACGGTGGTGTGTGTGCCCTCTTTACCGGTCTCCTTACTCACCACATACTGGCGTTCGGCCCACGATGCCACCTGCGGCAAATGCGTGACGACGATCACCTGATTACGGCGTGCAAGTCTGGCGAGACGTCTGCCAAGTTCCACTGCCGCCTTGCCTCCCACACCGGCATCCACCTCATCGAAAATGAACGTCATGTCCGCGCTCGCATTCTGAGACGAATCCGATTCCTGTGAGGAATCCGCGGCACAGAGCTCCAAGGCGAGCATAAGACGGCTCAGTTCGCCGCCGGATGCGCTTTTGCCCATGGGAAGGGGCGCCGATCCCGGGAAGGGGGTGAAGAGGAATTCGATGTCGTCGATGCCGGTGGCGTCGAGCATCCCTTCCCCGTTGCGGGGTGTGACCACGATGTCGAGTTTCGCTCCGGACATGGCGAGCTGTCCGAGCTCACGGTTCACCTGGGCGCTCAATGCATTCGCCGCGTCTGTTCGCACCTTCAACAACGCCCGCCCGCGGACTATCGCCTCATCTCGCAGCCGGTCACGTTCCTGTTCCAAGGAATGCAACTGTTCCGGCGACGCGTCGAGATCCTCCATATCGATCTTCGCGCGATCGCGCCATTGGAGTACGTCGGCGAGAGTGGGCCCCCAACGCTGTGCCAACTCATTGAGATCATGGATGCGCCCGTTGATTGAATCCAAATTACCTGTCTCACCGTCCGCATCGAGGGAACGGGATAGGGAGAACACGACGTCGTCTATTTCAGCGCCTGCCGATTCAAGACGTTCGGCCAATTGTTCGTAATCCCCCACCGCATGGATGCCGCGCAACGACTGCACCGCGCCGGCGATGAGCTGACCAACACCGGCTGTGCCTTCCGCACTCTCGAATTGTGAGGCATCCAAATATGCCAACGCATGCTCGACACCGCTGGTGATCTGCTCGACATGTTCGATGCGGTCACGCTGGTCCATGAGTTCCTCGAGCTCACCATCGTGCGGATCCACATGGTCGATGTGTGCTATGGAATCCCTGAGATAGTCCGCCTGCTGGCGCATGGACGACTCCTGCGTCTGCATCCTGCGCAGCCGCTCGCACACACTGCGGTATTTCTCATAGGATTGGTTGAACGATTCACGGGTCTTGTCATCGCGGGCATAGGCATCGAGGAATTCACGCTGTCGGGCAACCGAGGCGATACGCAGTTGATCGGTCTGCCCATGAATGGTGATCAGGTTCGACGCCACTTCGCCGAGCAATGAGCGCGGCACGCTTTTGCCGCATAGCACGGAACGCGAACGCCCCTTCGCCGGCACACTACGCGAGAGGAAGAGCCCATCGTCATCGACCGGAATTCCCGCCTCGGCAAGCATGGCACGCAACGGATCCCGCTCCCCCAGCGCGAAAATCCCCTGGGCCCATGCCTGGTCTGCTCCGGATGCCACGCGACTCGCATCCGCAGTCCCTCCGGAAATCATGCGCAATGCGTTGAGTAGCATGGATTTTCCGGCACCGGTCTCTCCGGTGATCGCCGTCATCGACGGCGCGGGAGTGATTGTCGCTGAATCAATCGGCCCTAGGTCTCGAAGTTCGAGCTCCTCAAGCATGTTCACCATCCATGTCGTCTACTCACACTGCCGCCGGTTGGTTTCGCCATCGCGGCATCGCTGAAATCTGCAGCTTCACAGTATACCGTGCCAACTCTTAGTTGGCCAGACTGATGCGGCTGACGAGCGACTCCTAGCACTCATCCCCCTCATCCCCTTCGCCTTTGAGTGAGGTTCCCTGCAGATCGGTGAGGAGGCGTCCGTCGGTGTCCTCATGTTTGGAGGCGTTCTGTTCACGCCAACCCTCCACCGGCAGATTGAATTTGGTGACCAGCCGGTTTGTGAACGGCACGTCGGAGAGCCGCGCCAGTCGGAGTTTGCTTGCAGATTGGCGAATCTCCACGCGCGTCCCCTTCGCCAATGCCAGCTGACGGCGCCCATCACAGCAGATCCAGCCGCCTGAAGTGGAATCGTCATGGATCGTGAACTGCAGTGTTGATGTGGAACCGATCACAATCGGCCGGGAGAACAGCGCGTGGGCGGCCAATGGCACCATCAGAAGAGCCTGCACATCCGGCCAGATGATCGGCCCTCCTGCAGAGAACGCATAGGCGGTCGAGCCGGTGGGAGTCGAGACGATCACACCATCGCATCCGAACGAGCTCATGGCCACCCCATCGATGCCGATGCTCATCTCCACCATCTTGCCGCGGTCGGCACGCTCTATCGTCACATCGTTCAAGGCCCAGTCGCTCAAAGCCTCGGTGGCCCCCGGCAACCACACGTCGACGTGGGCCACCATACGTTCGTCTATCCGGTAATCATGGTCGCAGATGCGCCGAATCGCCTCCTCGAGCTGGAAGCTTTCGAATTCCGCAAGGAAACCAACATGCCCCATGTTGATACCTATGATCGGCACATCAGTGCAATGCACCAGTTCCGCGGCACGCAGAATGGTTCCATCGCCGCCCAACACCACGACGATCTCGGTGTCGGGAGGAACGGTCTGCGGCAGCGTGCCGAAATCGGGAATGGTGTCCGTGTCTACCAGTGTGACATCGAAGCCGCCACGTTCGAGCTGCAGCAATGTGTCTTGCACAATGGTGCCGGTCTCACGCAATTTCTTATGGGTCACCACAACTGCATGTCGTACCTTGGCCATCTTCACCTCGCAAACGCTCTTCGCATATCATAGCCCAATACATGCTAGGCACCGTTCCGTGGAATCAGAACGGCAACCGTCACACAGGCTCTCAGTCAGCCCCGAATGAAGTGGTCGATCTGGTCCTGTTTGCCCATGATGATCAGTTCGTCGTTGCGTTTCAATTGCAGATCGTTCGAAGCATATTGGAATTCATGGCCCGGTGATTTCACGCCGACGATCGTCACACCGTACCTGTCATGAATCTTCGCCTCACCAATCGTATACCCGACGAATTGCGGTGGCGTATGGATCTTGACAACGCTGTAGGCGCCTTCGAGCTCGATGTAATCGAGGTAATTGCCTGAGACGAGGTGGCCGACGCGCTTGCCGGCGTCGGTTTCGGCGTTGATGATGTGACGGGCACCGATGCGCTGTAGAATGCGGGCATGTTCCTTCGACACGGATTTGGCCCAGATGTCGGAGATGCCCGCGTCCAGCAGATTGCCTGCCGTGATGACGGAGGCCTCCACCGAATCGCCGATGGCGACGACGGCGGTGTCGAAGTCGGAGGCGTTGAGCTGCTCAATGGCGAGCACGTCGGTCATGTCGGCCTGCACGGTGGGAATCTGCGATGACCATCGGTTGACGAGCTCCGGATCCTTGTCCACGGCAAGAACATCCTGTCCAAGCGCATCGAGAGTCGTCGCGACGGCACTTCCGAATCGACCAAGCCCCACCACAAGCACACTGCGGTTTTCCGGCATGTTCCTCCCTTTCCTGCGCAACACGCGCTTATCTCATCACACCACTATATCCGCCGGTGGGGTCTCTTCCCCGTCGCGGAATTGAGCCCCATCAGCCGACGACTATCTGGCCTTCTGGGTAACGGACCACGTCGAGTTCCTTCGGCCTGCTCACGGCGTAGGCCAGCGTCATCGGGCCCAGCCGCCCTACAACCATGGCGGCAGCCAGCACATAGAGCGACGCAGGATTGTTCTCCTGGGCCACACCCACCGTGTAACCGCCCAGACCGAAAGCCGAGCAGGTGTCGAACATGGCATGGCTCAACGAGGAGTCCGTGATGAGCATGAGCGCCACCGAGGCGATGAACACCAAGGCGACACAGGAGGCCGTAATCGAGATGGCGGTCATGATCACATGCTGCGGTATGCGTTTGTGGAATGCATTGACATCGGTATGGCCGGTGAACGCGGCCTTGCACACCAGCAGAATCACAGCCAGGGTCGTGACGCGTATGCCACCCGCCGTCGAAGTGGAGCCTCCCCCGATGAACATGACAATGCTCATGAACACCTTCGTGCACTCCTTCACCCCCGGCACCCAGGACAGATCGAAGCCGCTGCTCCGCGGCATCACGGCAGCCACCATCGCACGCCGCATGCGGGTGTCTACATCACCGTCCTTGAATAGGACCGGATTATCCCATTCGACGGCAAGGAACCATATCAGTGACATGAATACGATGGCGAAGGTCATGATCATCGTGATCTTGGTGTGCAGCGACCAGTGCTTCGGTGATTTGTGCATGCGCGCCGTACGGAAAATGTTGAGCAGCACGGGGAAGCCGAGCGTCCCGCAGAAGGCGCTCATCATGATCGGCAAACCAACGGCCCAATTGTTCACGTACAGACCCGCACCATCGGGTGTGAATCCCGCATTGTTGTATGACATGACAGCGAAGAACAACGACTCCCACAATGTGCGCCCCACGTTCCCCTTGTTTACGGAGAGCAATCCCGGGAACAGTGCGAAGAACGTGACGACCTCGATGACGAGCGTGGTCATGAGCACCACCTGCAGCACGCCGCGGATCTCCGACAGCTTGTTGGTGCCGAGTTCATTCGCCGCCAGCAACCGTTGCATGGCTTTCAAATGGTGGTTGACGGCCAGGGCAATGAGCGAGGCGAAGGTCATGACGCCCAAGCCTCCCATCTGCACCGAGAAGATCAGCACCACCTGCCCGAAGATCGTCCAATGGTCCGTCGTGTTCACCACTGAGATGCCGCAAGTGGACAGAGCTGAGACCGCGGTGAAGAACGCGGTTGAGAACGTGCTCTTCTTCCCCGGTTGGGTGGCGATGGGTAGGCACAGCAACGAGGTCGAGATGGTCATAAGTGCAACGAAATAGATGATGGTGAGACGACCCGGATGCGAGTTCAGGCGATATGACAACGAGCGGCTGTGCGGATTGCGCTCCTCATAGGCGTTGCGTTCGAAGGTGTCACCAGAGAACCACCAACCGAATCCCTTGGAGGTCTCGGAGTTGGATGCCGATTCATCGAACAAGAGATTGGCCATGCGTCCTCCTGTTCGTCACCGGTCAATTTCGTCTGTGGGCAGGTCTGGGTCGCGGCGCGCCCGCAGCGGTCCATGCCGCGAAACGGGACGCGACGGCACCTGTTTGCATAAGCCATTGTAGGAACACAAGGGACCAAAAGCGAATTCACCGCTCATCGAAACAGATGCCTGTCAGGAGGTGTCGCCCCAACTCCTCGCAGGAATCCCGCACCGCCGACGCTCGCCACGTTTTATATTCCATAACGCAGCATATAGAATCACGACGATTGCGACATACGCAGATAGAGAAGATATTCGGCATTGCCATGGGTGCCTTCGATCGGAGAGGGAGCGCTCGCCACAACCTGCAGACCGTGTTCGCGCGCACAGCGTTCCACCCGTTCGAGTGCCTGCTCTCGCAACGACGGATCGGTGACGATGCCGTTCTTGCCCAGTCTCCCCTTCTGTCCCACTTCGAACTGCGGCTTCACCAGCAGCACAATCTGTGCGGCAGGTGCCGCCACCTCGGCAATGGCGGCCATCAGATATGTCAGGGAGATGAACGAGACGTCGGAGACAATGACGTCCGGCCGATATGGCAGGTCGTCGACCCCCACATACCGCATGTTCACTCCGCTCATCTCGATGACACGTGGATCGTCAGCAATACGTGGATCAAGCTGCCCGTGGCCGACGTCGAGCGCGATCACCTGTGCGGCTCCCCTACGCAACAGCACATCGCAGAATCCTCCCGTGGAGGCACCGATATCCAGGCAATGCTTGCCTTCAACCGAGGTGAATCCCGCTGGCGCGAACGCGTTGAATGCTCCCAGCAGCTTGAGTGCACCGCGCGACACATAATCGTCTTCCATGGCCATGTGCACACTGATGGTCGATTCCGGCTGCACTGCGTATGCCGGCTTTGTCTGTGGATGCCCGTTGACGTGCACCTTGCCTGTTTTGATCAGACGTTGTGCCTTGGATCGCGATTCACCTGTCGCATTGGCGACCACGACGTCGAGACGCTCTTCGCGCATCCCCGTGTGTTCATATTCCATATGGGTCATGCTGATTCATCCACGACACGCAGGCAGGCTCACTCGCCGAGACTGAATTCAGGCAATGTGAATGCAGCGACATCCTGCCCGCTGTCCGCGGCTTGCCAAGTCAAAGCGCAGGCCGCCCGCAGCGCATTGACATCGTTGGGGTCGTTCACGGTGAGTCGCCGATGGGTCAGACTGGCCTGCGCTTGCGCGCAGGTTGCCCGAGTGCCGGCTTCATCCACGTCGATTCGTGGGTATGCCTCATTGAGACCGCGCAAATCACGCACAATGTAGGTGGGGCGCAGATGCTTCGGGGCGCACATCAGTTCGGTCGGATTCGTCACACCGGTGAGCACGGCCAGTGAGTCATAGCCACCGCGGTTGCCCGCCTCGATGTCGGTGTCGAGGCGATCCCCGATTGCCAGGCTCCTTGCTTTGCAGACCGGTTCTGTGTCGCCTTGCGCGGCAAGTTCGCGTGCTTCGTCATACATGGCCGATTCCGGTTTGCCCGCCGAGGCGATGGGTTGCACGCCGGTGGCATTGATGACTGCCTGAATCATTGAGCCGCAACCTGGTGCGATGCCAGCTTCGCGTGGAATCGTCAGGTCTCGGTTCGTCACGAAATACATGGCGCCGTTCTCGACGGCGAATGACGCCTCCGCCAGCATCTGCCAAGTCATCTGCGGGAACCATCCCTGAATGACCGCCGTCGGATGATCGCTGGCGTATTGCACTGGTGTCAGGCCGGCTTTGCCCACCTCGTCCTGCAGGTGTTCCGCGCCCACCACCAACACTTTGGCACCCTGAGGTACATGCTTGAACACCATGCGTGCAGCAACGACCGACGAAGTGATGACCTGCCAGGGCTCCACGTCCAGTCCGAAACCACGCAATTGGTCGGCCACGACAGACTGCATCCGCGATGAATTGTTCGTCGTGTATTCAATGGTCATGCCGAGATGTTCGGCCTGACGAATGCTTTCGGAGGCAAAGGCCACCGGATCCTTGCCTCGATACACGACCCCGTCGAGGTCGAGCAGTGCCAAGGAATACGTCTGGCTCAACGGTGCTTCGGTGGCCTTCAACAATGTCACTCCGTCTCTTCCTTGATCTCCTCTTCGGAATCGCCGATCTCGGCGTCCTCCTCGTCGATGTCGTCCTGCGCATCTGTCAGATCGGGATCTGCCATCAGACCATCCTCGTCGCGACGAGTGTTGCGCTCCTGCATTTCAGCCGGTTCAATGTCCATTTCAGCCCCTGCACGCTGCTCCTCGGCGGGGATGCGCGTCTCATCGTCCATGTTCACGCCATCCTCATCGTCGAACGGCGCATACTGGGCGTCATCTGGGGTGACACCCAGCTTGGCCTGCAGATCCTCTGGAAGATCCTCGACGTCGTAGTCCACCACGAAGTCATCGTCGGTCTCATCCTGCTCGACATCGGCATAGCGATCCTCGAGATCGTCAATGAGCTCATCCATCGCCACGGCCTCGTCACTGCGTCCCGATTCCTCGAGGAAGTACTGCTCGGCCTGGGCGGCACGCATACGGTATTCGCCTGCAAGGCCCTTGGCATGCACGAGCTTGGACACGACCTCAATGGCTTGGTTCCACAACTTGAGATCGGCCAGGGCACCGGCGTAAACCAAGAACATCTCGGCCTTCGCCTCACCGGTGAGATGCTTCGCGTCATCACCCATGCACAGCTCGATGGCCTTCTTGGGCTTGCCGAGGCCACGCTCGCAATCGGCCATGAACGGCAGGTAATCCAAGTAGCCGTTCATGCGGAATGCTGTCTGGAATTCGCGCAATGCAAGCTTGTAGTCACCCTGACGATACGCAATCATGGCGAGCGTTTCGCGGGCGATGTCGACACGGGACGCCTGCTTAGCGGCCCACTTCGCATGGGACAGGGCGCGGTCGGGATCGTTTCCCTCCAAGGTGTAGGCAGCCAGGATGTGTAAGCCGATGTTTTCGGCATGCTCCTTGGACAGGCCGCGCAGTCGCTCACGCTCGTCCTTGCTGAGCATGCTCCATTCGAGCCCCTTCGGCAGTTTTGGCTCTCCTGGGCGCAGATGGTCGTATGGGTTCTGCGAGGGGAAACTCACCGTCCCATCGGAGTTCCTGCGCGATTTCGACATGTACTCATCGCGCTTGCGATCGTGATATGCCTGACGATTCTCGCGGTTGAACTCGCGACGTTCGTTGCGGTTGTTGCGGTCGCCATGACGGTCGTTGCCGTGGCGGTCATCATCGCGGTTATAGCGCGGGTTGTTACGGCGGTCATTGTTATGGCCGGTATGGTCGAAGCGGTCATATCGACGCTCGCCATCATGACGCCCGTTGGAACGATGGTCGTTATCATGACGGAATCCGCGATGTTCACCATCCCGGCGGTTGTCGTCGCGATTAAAACGACGATCGCCATCGTTGCGGCGCCTGAAACCGCCATTGCCGCGGCGGTCATCATCGCGGCGGAATCCGCGGCGCTCTCCGTTGCCGCGACGGCTGCCATCACGGGAATCGCGACGGTCGTCGCGGCTGTAACGGCCGTTGCCGTTGCCATCCCGACGGAACTCACCGTCACCCTCATGGCGGTAGCCGCGATCATTGCGGTTATGGGAGTTAAAGCGGGAACCAGAATTGCCGCCACGGTGGAAACCACCGCCATTGCCACGGCCACGGGGGGCGGAATTGCCCCTCGAGTTACCGTAGGAACGCCCACGGGAGTTATTCGAATTGCGCGAACCACGTTCGTCTGCCATGTTGCACCTCTGCGTAAGAGACGGGCCTTTGCCCGCCTTCGTGTTCTGGGTCTAAGTCTAACGGATGCAGGCCATGCAAGCCTGCTTTCTTCTATGCGTCAAAAGCCGATGCGGCCAATGGCGTCAGGCACGGCATCAGCTGCGTGCCACAACACCGAGGGCCTTCTTGCCACGGCGCAGCACCACGAACCTGCCTTTGAGGAAATCACTATCGCCGAGCAACTGCTCCTCATCTTCCACACGCACATTGTTCACGTACACGCCACCGGACTTGATCGTCTTGCGCGCCTCCGAGATGGACTTGAACAGCCCGGCACTCACACCGGCCTGTGCAATCCGGTCTCCAGGAAGGGCCTGTGCGAACACTTTTTCCCCCGCCTCATTCTCGACTTTGAGACCGTCAAGCACACTTTCCAGGGTCTCCAAATCGATGTCGGCGAGATCGCCGCCGCGGCCGAACAACGAGGCCGAAGCGTCAATGGCCTTGCGGGTGGGCTCATCGCCATGCACCAAGCTCGTGACTTCCCAGGCAAGCACCCGCTGTGCCTCACGGGCACCCGGATTCGTGTCGGTGGCCTCGACAAGGCGTTCGATCTCGGCCTTCGGCAGGAACGTGAACGCCTTGAGCAGGCTGGCCATCTCAGCATCGGGACGATTGAGCCAGAACTGGTAGAACTTGTAGACGGAAAGCATGTTGGGGTCAAGCCATACCGCATTGCCTTCCGATTTTCCGAACTTCTTGCCATTGGCGTCGGTGATGATCGGGCTGGCCATCACGTTGACATTGACGCCGCGAACCTTGTGAATGAGATCGAGGCCGGAGGTCAGGTTGCCCCACTGGTCGGAACCGCCGAGTTCGAGCACGCAGTCGTAATGGTCGTACAGGTGCAGATAGTCGTTGCCCTGCAACACCTGGTAGCTGAATTCAGTGAAGGAGATGCCCTCCTCGGAGTTCAGACGGCGGGCGACGATGTCCTTCGAGATCATTGTTCCCACGCGGAAGTTCTTGCCGACGTCACGCAGGAAGTCCAGCACGTTCATCGTGGCGGTCCAGTCGTAGTTCGAGACGAAGGTGACGGGATTGGAGCCCTCCTGTTCAAGGATGCCGCCAATCTGGATGCGCAAACGCTCACACCACTGTTCCACTATGTCCTTGGGGTTGAGGATGCGTTCGCCGGACTGACGTGGATCGCCGATCAAACCCGTGGCGCCACCCACCAATGCGATCGGATGATGACCGGCTTCCTGAAGGTGGCGCATGATGATGAGCTGGACGAGGTTGCCGATGTGCAGCGACGGCGCTGTCGGATCGAAACCGCAATAATAGTGAACCGGCTCTCCGTTGAGTGTGTGCGCAAGCCGATCCCTATCTGTGGACTGAGAGATCAAGCCGCGCCATTCCAATTCATCGAGCACGGAATCAAATCCGGCTTCCTTGAAATCGATGACGTGAGCCATACCTATTCTCCTCGTGTGTTGTGATCCCGCGATTGACGGGCAGTCTTAGTGTGTCATAGGTTCACGACACTTGGAGCCCTCTATTTGCTTAGGGTTTAGTGGCATGGAAACGGGAGGGCGACAGGGTCTCGCGTAGTGCGCACAGGGTGTCGGCGATGTTGACGATGACTCCTTCGAGGTATTTCGGAGGAATGGGTGTGAGGGGGAACATGTGGGTGCGAATCGAGTTGGACACGATCTCGTCGAGTTCGAAGTCGGCGCGGGCATTGCGTTCGGCCGTATATGGATGCCGGAAGCCGTGCAGCCTATGCGACCCGTTGTCTTTTTCATGCCAATCGTACAGGAAGTAATCGTGGAGAAGGGCGGCGCGGACAAGCGAACGCAGGTTCAGATGATGCCAAAGGTGAAGGCGATCTGCGATTTTCACGCTCAGACAGGCCACGGCGATGGAGTGCTCATAGGTGGTCACGGTGCCATGCTGCAACGAGTTCCTCTCGATCTGCATATGCTCATGGGAGAGAATATCGGCACCGTATGCGTTTACGATGGCATGGATTCTGCCGTCACCAAGCATGCCGCCTCCTTCATCATGGTATGTGCCGGCGTATGCGGCGAGTTGCATATGCGACGCATGTGCTTTTCCAATATAATCGGATTCAATGCAGGTCGGCGGCATGTTCGTTCGCAGACAACGGTGTCTGCACATGCTTCCGAACGGAAAGGACGCTATGACTGACATCAAGGTTGCAATCGTGACGGGGGCAGCCCGCGGCATCGGACGCGGCATCGCCGTCAAACTCGCCAAAGACGGCTTCGACGTCGCCGTGGCTGACCTCGAAGGTCAGCGGCAGGAGGCCGAGGAGACGATTCGCCAGATCGAGCAAGAGGGACGCCGGGCATTCTTCCGTCCCACCGATGTATCACAGCGTGATCAGGTGTTCGGTTTGGTTGACGATACCGTGAACGAGCTCGGCACGCTGGATGCCATGATCAACAACGCCGGCATATGCCAGATCAAGCCGATGCTCGACGTGACGCAGGAGGAGCTCGAGACGATTTACCGCATCAACCTGTTCGGCATGGTCTATGGAGTGCAGGCGGCGGCGAAGAAGATGATCGAGCTCGGCAAGAAGACCGGGCACATCGTCTCCGCCTCCTCGATCGCCGGATTCGAGGGATTCCCCATCCTGTCGGCATACAGCTCGACGAAGTTCGCGGTGCGCGGGTTCACGCAGGCCGCGGCGCAGGAGCTCGCCCCGTACAACATCACGGTCAACGGGTATGCTCCGGGCATTGTGGACACACCGATGTGGACGTTCATCGACGAGGAGATGAGCAAGCTCAACGGCAAACCGCTCGGCCAGAATTTCAAGGACATGGTCGATACCATCGCATTGAGGCGTTGCGAGACGCCGGATGACGTGGCGGGTGTGGTTTCATTCCTCGTCAGCGATAATGCCCGCTATGTGACAGGTCAGACCGTCATTGTCGATGGCGGTATGCAGTACCGCTAGTCAGTTCAGTACTGCATACGGCGATGGGGTGCGACCGGCTATCCGGCCCGCACCCCATCGCCGCTTCATATGCTATCGGTCACTCATTGCTTATTGAGCGAGCCGCAAGGCTTGTAGGCAATGCCGTCGCTTTTCACCTGGAAGAAGCTGCGAAGCTGCTCGATGAGCGTCTTGGCGCTCATGATCTGCTCGCGAACGCGATTCGGCGCGGTGCCGCCCTTGCCGGCTCGGGCCGATACCGACCCTTCGGTGGAGAGCACTTCCCGAACCTTCACCGCGACATCCGGTTCGACGAAGCCACGGAAGATCTCAATGAAATCGTCATCGGAAAGATCCCATAGCTCCACTCCCCTGTTTTCCGCCACCTTGACGCACGCGCCGGAAAGCTCATGGGCATGGCGGAAGGGCACACCGTTCTTCACCAACCATTCTGCGATGTCGGTGGCCAACGCGAATCCGGTGGGGGCCTCCTCCTCCAGCCGCTGCTCATCAAAGCGCATCGTACGAATCATGCCTGTGAATGCAGGCAGTAGCACTTCGAGCGTGTCGACCTGGTCGAACACCGCTTCCTTGTCTTCCTGAAGGTCGCGCGCATAGGCTGTGGGCAGACCTTTGAGTGTGGCAAGCAGGCCGGTGAGGTCGCCTATGAGACGTCCGGCCTTGCCTCGGGCGAGTTCGGCGATGTCTGGATTCTTCTTCTGGGGCATGATCGACGAGCCAGTGGAATAGGCATCGTCGAGCTTCACGAAACCGAACTCCTGGGTGTTCCAGATGATGATCTCCTCCGACAGACGCGAGATGTCGACACCTGCCATGGCCATGACAAATGAGAACTCGGCAACGAGATCGCGACTTGCGGTGCCATCGATCGAATTCTCCGTCACGTTGGTGAAACCGAGCTCGCGAGCCACGGCCACGGGTTCCAATCCCAATGTGTTACCGGCGAGGGCTCCCGAACCGTATGGACTGGCGTCCACGCGCTGATCCCAGTCGCGCAGACGCTCCACGTCACGCAGCAACGGCCAGACATGGGCCATGAGCTGATGTGCAAGCAGCACGGGCTGGGCATGCTGCATATGGGTGCGCCCCGGCATCACCGTATGTCCGGCGTCCTTGGCCTGCACAATAAGCGCATCGGCAAGGTTGAGCAGCTGGTTTGCGACCACGCGGGCATGGCGGCGCATCCACATGCGTATGAGCGTGGCGATCTGGTCGTTGCGCGAGCGGCCGGCACGAAGCTTGCCACCCAATTCGTCGCCAGCGATGTGCAGCAGGCCGCGCTCCAATGCGGTGGCTTCGTCCTCGTCGTCGTCAATCGGCGTGAATTCGCCGGAATCCACCTGACGCTGCAGTTCATCCAATGCGGCTTCCATGCGCTGCAACTCATCTGCGGTGAGCAGGCCTGCACGCCCCAGAGCGCGGGCATGGGCACGGGAACCGGCTATGTCATCGTCAGCGAGACGCCAATCGAACTGAGTCGACTTGCTCAGCAATGCGAGCTCGGGCGAGGGGCCGGACGAGAATCGCCCTCCCCACAAGGCCAGGTGATCCTGGGATTCGGGCTTGTGATCGTCGCTCATATCTCTCCTTTTGCGAAGACGGCCATGCCGTCCGTGTTGGCTCGGAATACGAAAGAAGAGGCGTTTTTCACGCCTCTTCCCCGCATAAGCATTCCATGGGAACTGCGCCGTGAGACTACTCTACGTCGTTCTGCGGAACTTCGATGCCGTTGCCGAAGCGAACATCCCTGGCCGCAGCGACCTTCGTCGGCAGTCCGTAGATCTCGATGAAACCGTTCGAGGCGTTCTGATCGAAGGTGTCGCCGGAATCGTAGGTGGCGAGGTTGTAGTCGTACAACGAGCTGTCGGAACGGCGTCCCACCACCACGGCACGGCCGCCGTGCATGACCATGCGAATCTCACCGGACACATACCGCTGGGTGTCATTGATGAACGCGTTGAGCGAATGCACGGCCGGGGAGAACCATTGCGCATCATAGACCAGTTCGGCCCAGCGCTTGTCGATGTCGCGCTTGATGCGATGCTGCTCACGTTCGAGGCACATGTTCTCAAGTTCCTCGTGGGCCGTGATGAGGGCGATGGCACCAGGTGCCTCGTAGAGCTCACGGGACTTGATGCCCACCAGGCGATCCTCAATCAGATCGACACGGCCAATGCCCTGAGCACCGGCACGGCGGTTCATCTCCTCGATGGCCTGCAACGGCGTCACCTCGCGACCATCGATCTTGACTGGCACACCTTCCTTGAATTCGATGACCACCTCGTCTTCGACCGGCGGGAAGTCCGGATCGTCGGTGTAGGAATAGCAGTCCTTGGTGGGCGCATTCCACGGGTCCTCGAGGAAACCGGTCTCGATGGCGCGACCCCACACATTCTGGTCGATCGAGAACGGGCTCTTCTCGGTCTGCACAATCGGCAGGTCATGTTCATTCGCATAGGCGATCTCGACATCACGGGTGAGCGAAAGATCGCGAATCGGGCTGATGGCCTTGAGCTCCGGGTCTATGGACTGAATCGACACCTCGAAACGAACCTGATCGTTGCCTTTGCCCGTGCAGCCATGGGCGATCGTGTCTGCACCGAACTGGTGCGCCGCACGAACCAGATGCTTGGTGATCAACGGTCGGGAGATGGCGGAGACCAGCGGATAGACGCCCTCATACATGGCATTGGCCTTCAGGGCCTGCATGCAGTATTCATTGGCGAATTCGTCGCGGGCATCGACAATATATGCCTCGACGGCACCGCAGGCCAGAGCGCGCTCCTTGATCGTCTCAAGGCTCTCACCACCCTGCCCGACGTCCAGGGACACTGCCACGACATCTTTGCCTGTGCGGTCTTTGAGGTATGGGATTGCCACGGAGGTGTCGAGACCTCCCGAATATGCCAGCACAATACGGTTCTTGTCGCTCATATTCAGCCTTTCACAATTGCAGTTGATATTACAACTATATACAGCTTACTGTATATTTATTCATTTTCGACACGCAGTCTCACGATCGGGACGAGATTCTGAGCATCCATTCGGCTCGGCGGCCAGCTGTGTCGTCATCCGAACAGATGATGAGTATCGTATCGTCGCCGGCGATCGTTCCCAGCACCCCATCAATCGAATGCTTGTCGATGCCGCTGGCCACGTACTGTGCGGCGCCGGCCGGCGTGTGTACGATCACGAAATTCGAAGCGTGGGCCACGGAGACGACAAGACCGGTGAGAATCTTTGCAAGCTGCTGCTCACCCCGTCCCTGACCATTCGATTCAGGCACGGTGGCCAGGGGGACCTGATCGGCCACAGCGTAGGCAATGGTACCGTCGGCGAGTCTGGTCTTCGCGGCGTTCACCTCATCGAGATCACGGCTCATTGTCGCCTGCGTGACGGGGAAGCCCTCCCGTGCAAGCAGTTCCGACAACTGCGCCTGTGACGTCACCACATTGTCGGCCAAAAGTTGACGCACCATCTGCAGACGCGCTGCACGCGTGCTCGGTCGGCCGACACCACTTGCGCCGTTGCTTGACTCCGATCCGGTCTGTTCACTCAACTGCGTACTCCTTAATCTTTCAGCTCAGCAGACTCTCATCACCACGCTGCTTGCCGATGAGCCATGTCAGCAGTGCCTTCTGCGCATGCAGACGGTTTTCCGCCTCATCCCAGACCACCGACTGCGGTCCGTCGATGACACCAGTGGTGACCTCCTTGCCGCGATATGCAGGCAGGCAGTGCTGGAAGAGCGCATCCGGCTTGGCCAGACCCATGAGACGTTCGTTCACCTGATATGGCCAGAACGGCTTCGAGCGAATCGCGTATTCGGCTTCCTCGCCCATCGAGACCCAGGTATCGGTGAAGATGCAATCCACATCGTCGACCGCCTGCTCTGGATCCACGGTCACCATGATGCTGCCACCCGTGGTCTCGGCGATGGCCCGGGCATCCTCGACGATCTTCTGGTCCGGCAGGTAGCCGTTCGGCCCTGCGACACGCACATCCATGCCGGCGACCGCGCCCGCAAGCAGGTACGAATTCGACATGTTGTTCGCAGCATCGCCCACATAGGCAATCTTCAGATTCTCCAGATTGTCCACGCCGCCCTTGAACTGCGCCAGCGTGAGGAAATCCGCGAGCACCTGGCAGGGATGGAACTCGTCGGTCAGCGCATTCACCACCGGCACGGTGGCGACACGTGCCATCTGTTCGACACGGGACTGCTCGAACGTACGCCACACAATGCCGTAAGCCATGCGTGTCAGCACTTCGGCGGTGTCGGCAACCGGCTCTCCGCGGCCAAGTTGCGAACCGGACTTGTCGATGACCAGCGGGTAACCACCCAACTCGGCCACGCCGATGGAGAAACTGGAACGCGTACGGGTGCTTGGCTTGTCGAAGATCACCGCCACACCCTGAGGGCCCTCGAAGGGTCGACGGTAGAACCGATCGGCACGGAATTTCATGCCGAGTTCGAGAATCTGCTTCTGCTCCTCATGGTTCACGTCGTCGTCGCGCAGCATATGACGCAGTTCGCCCATTGCAACACTTCCTTTGCTATAGATATTGGTTACCGATGCTCAGATAATCGTATGCGCCCACTGGCGCGGGTCGCTTGCGTATTTCAGTCATTGGGCAGGTCGGAGGGGATCGCAGCCAGTACGTGGACCGCCTCGTCAACATCGTTCTCGCTCACCACGAGCGGCGGTGCGAGACGTAGGGCGTTAGGTGCCACGGCATTAATGATGAGCCCGTGCTCCAATGCCCAATCCATTGCCGCATGCGCGCAGGGATGCGTAAGCACGATCGCATTGAGCAGCCCACGGCCACGCACGGATTCGAACAGTGGATTACCGCATGCGCGAATCTGCCGCCGCAGCTGTTCCCCGCGCACCTCGGCGTTGACGAGCAGATCCTCACGTTCGATCACACCGATTGTCGCCAGTCCGGCGGCGGCGCCCAACGGGTTGCCCGCGAATGTGGAACCGTGGGTGCCTGGCGAGAACAGGGCGCTGAGCTCCTCGCCAAAGGCAATCATGCCTCCCATCGGGAATCCGCCGGCCACACCTTTCGCGAACGTGACCATGTCAGGCGTAATGCCCCCCAGATCGTCGCGTTGGAAGGCGAACCATTTGCCGGTGCGCCCCATGCCGGTCTGGACTTCATCCACGATGAGTTTGGCGTGGTGTTCGTCGCACAGACTCCTCACGCCGCGTACGAATTCGGGATCCAGCGGCAGCACACCGGCCTCGCCTTGAATAAGCTCCATGATCACGGCCGCAACCGGTCCCGAGTCCGTCGCTTCGAATGCGGCACGCATTGCATCGAGGTCATTGGCCGGCATGAATTCGAAATTTGGCACCAACGGTTGGAACGGTTCTCGAATCGCCGGCTTCCAGGTTGCCGAAAGCGCGCCCATGGTACGACCATGGAACCCATGTTCCAAGGCGATGATGCGGTACGGCTTATCGGCACCCAGACTGCGGCCATAGAGCTTGGCGAGCTTCAACGCCGCTTCATTCGCCTCCGCCCCCGAATTGCCGAAGTACACATGGGAGCCCTGTGGTGCACCAGCGAGTTCGACGAGCTTGGCAGCCAAGGAGATTTGTGGTCTCGTGGCGAAATAGTTGCTCACATGGGCAGCCTGCGCGGCCTGTGCGGACACGGCCTCGATCCACGCGGGGTGTGCGTATCCAATGGAATTGACGGCTATTCCGGCGAGGAAATCGAGGTACTCGTTGCCATCGACGTCCCAAACATGGGTGCCTTGGCCATGATCGAGCACTCGAAGCGGCGTGCCGAACACATGCATATGCACTTGCTCGTATTCGCCGATCAGTTCGGTGTCATGCGTCAGATCAATTTGTTCAGAGGTCATAGGAGCTCCTTAATTCCATGCCCTCGCCGGGCTCCACCATAGTGCCCACACCGGCGGTGGTGAAAATCTCATTGAGAATGGAGTGCGGCTTGCGGCCGTCGATGATATGGGCCTGCTGCACTCCTCCATCGATGGCCCGTACACAGGCCTCCATCTTGGGACGCATGCCGGATTCCAATTCCGGCAGCAGGTCTCGTAGGTCCTCGACGCCGATGCGTCCGACCAGAGAGTTCTTGTCGGGCCAGTCGGCATACAAGCCGTCCACATCGGTGAGGATCACGAGTTTATGGGCACCCAGAGCCGAGGCCAGCGCGGCTGCCGCTGAATCGGCGTTCACATTCAGCACCTCGGTGGCATCGTCCTCGTTGGGGGCCACGGAGGAAACGACGGGAATGCGACCGGCATGGATGAGGTCGACGACGGCGGAGGCATCTACCCCCACCACATCGCCCACCAAACCGATGTCGGTGGGTTCGCCGTCGATGATCGGCTTGCGCTGGCTGGCCGAGAACAGGGCCGCATCCTCACCCGAAAGACCCACCGCCAAAGGTCCGTGGGCATTGATGAGCCCGACGAGCTCGCGTGACACCTTGCCGGTGAGCACCATGCGAACCACATCCATCGCCTCCGGAGTAGTCACGCGCAGGCCGCCCTTGAATTCCGAATGAATGCCCAACGCCTTGAGCATCTGGGAGATCTGGGGGCCTCCACCGTGCACGACAACGGGGTGGATGCCCACCTGACGCAGGAACACCATGTCTTCGGCGAAACACTCCTTCAAGTGGTCGTTCACCATGGCATTGCCGCCGTACTTGATCACAATGGTCTTGCCGAAGAACTCCTCCAGCCATGGGAGCGCTTCAATGAGTACCTCCGCTTTCTGATCGGGCCCCAGATCGGTATGCACATCGAGATGATACCCGGGTCCGCGCAATGGGCTTGCCATGAGTCACACTCAGCTTTCGTAATCCGCGTTGATATGTACATATTCGTGGGTAAGGTCGTCGGTCCACACGCAGGCTTCGCTCTCCCCGGCGTTCAGGTCGATGTCTATGTCGATCTCGCGCAGCGTCATGTCCACCTCGCTCCGGTCCCGGTCCGGACCGCCATTGGCGCAGATTCTCACGCCATTGATGGTGACTGAGACCTCGTTCGGATCGTAGGGGGCCACAGCGGCGGGAACGGTGCCGAGGGAACTGACCACACGACCCCAGTTCGGGTCATTGCCGCTGATGGCGCACTTGAGCAGGTTCGATGCGGCAACCGCTCGCCCGCACGCCAATGCGGCATCCTCACTGGTCGCACCGGTGACCCGGATTCGAATGTCATGGCTGGCGCCCTCTCCGTCACCGATGATCTGCCGCGCGAGACTGGAGCAACAATCAGCCACCAAGCCGTTGAATTCGTCGGGGTCCGGGGTGATTCCCGAGGCACCCGATGCCAGCAGCAGCACGGTGTCGTTGGTCGACATGCAACCGTCCACATCGATGCGGTTGAAACTACGATCGACGGCGGCGGTGAGGGCGGCCTGCAGCTGACCTGCCGAGACGACGGCATCGGTGGTGATCACGCATAGCATTGTGGCCAGCTGCGGGGCGATCATGCCGGATCCCTTCACCATGCCGCCAATGCGGAATCCATTCGATCCCAGACGATTCACCGTTTTAGGCTTTGTGTCGGTAGTCATGATCGCATGAGCCGCGTCACTGCCTGCCTGGGCGCTGGAATCCAATGAGTCAAAGGCCTTCTGCGCGCCTTCGATCACTTTGTCGAGAGGCAGCAGTTCACCGATAAGGCCAGTGGAACACACGGCTATCTCCGACGGCTCCACATGCATCATCAACGCGACGGCTTCCGCGGTGCGCACCGTCTGCTGGTAGCCTTCCTCGCCCGTGCAGGCGTTGGCGCCTCCGGAATTGAGAATGGCCGCCTTGAGCTCCCCGTCTGAGACCTGCTTGCGGGACCACTGCACGGGTGCCGCACAGAAACGGTTCGAGGTGAATACGCCTGCCGCGGCATTGAGCGGCCCGTTGTTGACCACCAATGCGACGTCCTGCTTGCCTGTCTGCGAGGAGATGCCGGCAACCACACCAGCCGCCTCGAATCCCTTTGCGAATGTAACGCTCACGGTGCCACTCCAATCTTGCTCAATCCTGTTGCGTCGTTCAGTCCGAATGCGATGTTCAACGATTCAATGGCCTGCCCCGCCGTCCCCCGGTTGAGGTTATCGATGGCGGCGAAGGCATGCAGTGTGCCGGATCGTCGATCGACAGCGACCTGCACATGGGCCGCGTTCGACCCGAGTACGTTCTGGGTGGCCGGCATGACGCCGGGATCCAGCACGAAGATGAATTCCTGACCTTCGTAGGCCTGCACCCAGATGTCATGGATCTGTTCATCGGTGAGCGCGAGGGCCTCATCGGTGAGCTTTGCACTCACCGAGGCCAGGATTCCACGTGACATCGGCACGAGAATGGGGGTGAACGCAAGCGAGAACATATCGGCCTGTGACGCACCAAGTCCGGCTGCATGGGCGAAATTCTGCAGTATCTCCGGAATATGCCGGTGCGTTCCGCCAACCGAATATGGCGACGCCGACCCCATGGCCTCCGAAGCGAGCAGGTTAGTGCGCTTGAGGTTCTTGCCCGCACCGGAATACCCTACGGCCAGATCGGCGACAATGCTCTTCGTATCGACGAGCCCTTGGGCTATCGCAGGCTGCAATGCCAGAGTGGTGGCCGTCACGTTGCACCCTGGACCGGCGATGCGCTTGGCTCCGGTGAGTTCGCCGCGCTGACGAACATACTTGCCGTCGGAACCGATTCCAAGAATGAGCTCGGGCATGCCATAGGTCCAATGCGGGTAGAAATCTCCCCCATAATAGTCGTCCCACGCCTGATGCCGCTCAAGTCTATGATCCGCACCCAGATCGACCACCACCGCATCATCGTCGAGCTGCGTCGCCAAGACCCCCGAGGCTCCGTGAGGCAGCGCGAGGATGATCACGTCATGCCCGTTGAGCACGGCTGGCGTAGTGTCCTCCACAATCAGATCCGCGAGTTGCGGAATATGCGGCTGGTATTCCCCCAGTCGATGCCCTATGGACGAATGGCCGGCCACCGTCGTGACCTCGAAGGCCGGATGCGCGGCCAGGATCCGCAACGCCTCCCCTCCGGCATAGCCTGTGGCCCCTGCCACGGCAACCGTGTATTTCGTCATATGCTCTTCTCCCATGCCGACGTCATTACAACTTTGCCCATATCCTAACAAATATACAGTACATTGCATAAACATGCATGCCTGAATGATGTCAGAATATGGGCAAAGGAAATTTAACCGCTGGAATACTAAGCTTTTACGGAATCGGAGCCACCGGAACCATTATTCAAAGTATTCAACATTTGGTTGAGATATTCAGTTGGTGAGACACCTGAGACAAGGAAGTACAGCCACATGATTGTATAGAGCACATTGATCACCAGCGCCGCCACAGCCAATCCATAGCCTTTCATATGGTAGATTTTCGTGCGACGCATGCTGAACCAACCGAAGAGCGCCGGCAACACCGGCAACGGGAGAATCAGCGCGAACACGAACGCGATGATGGCGCCCGGATCCCAATGCCCATACAGTGGATTCTGATTGGGATCGTCCGGGTTCATCTGGTTCATGCTGTTGATGAAGTTGGGGTCGTCCAGATTGAATGGCGGCTGGTTTCGTCCTCCATCGCCCTGACGTCCGAAACCGGGCTGGTTCTGAGTCTGGTACGGCAGTCCGGCCTGCTGCCCGTAGGCATTCTGTTGGGACGGCTGGCCATACTCGTTCCCCCGCTGGGCCTGGGCTCGCGCAGCGGCTGCCCCCAAAGCATCGTCGGTATCCGGATGCCCGTAGATATACGGGTCATAGGTGGCAGGGAACTGACTGTCCAAAGCGCCGTACTCCAGGCCATTGGAGGAACCGACGCTCGGCGGGGCGTCGTCGAAACGCCCATCGAGCACCAGACCCCTCACATCGTCCTGTGCGGCATCCGGATTGATCGCATGGCGTTCGCCGTGGGCGGTCGGAGCAGCATGATGCTGGTCGTTCGGCCCGTTCGGAACACCGTTGGGGGTGTCATGCTGCTCTTGTTCGCTCATTTCCCTACCTCATTTCATATGCCGGGATGCCTACCGACGCTAGGCACGCAACTGCGCACCAAGTGTAGCCGTCTTCTCAACAATACGCTGTCGGATTTCCTCACTGTCTTGCGACGTGAGCGTGCGATCCGGTGCACGGAATGTGACGGCATAGGCCAGTGACTTCTTGCCATCCCCTACCTGATCGCCCGTGTACACATCGAAGAGCTCGATGGATTCCAGCACATCGCCCACCGCCTGACGAATCGTCTCGGTGAGTTCGTGCGCCGTGACCGAGGTCGGCACCGTGAACGCCAAATCCTGCTTGACCGGCGGGAAGGTGGAGATCGGCTTCGCCTGAACCGGCTTGTTGCTCAGGGTGGAGAACAGAGCGGTCAGATCGATTTCGAATGCGGCGCTATGGCGTGGGAAACCGAGTGCATCGTCCACCTTAGGGTGGAGCTCACCTACAACACCGACCGGGGTGTCGCCAGCCATGATGCGCGCGACGCGACCCGGATGCCATTGGGCACCCGCCTTGTCGCCGTCCGACTGGTCGAGCACGATCTTCGCCCCCAAACAATCGGCGATGCGATGCACAGCCTCGACGGCATCCGTCCAATCCGCAGGACGCTTGTCACCCAACCATCCATCGTCCTCGGCATTGCCGGTGAGAATGGCTGCAACGTGCAGCGGCTGCTCGGGCAACCCCGCATCAAGAGCCGCGAGCTGGTCGTCGCTGGGACGCTGTGCTCCGGGGAGGGCCGGAACAGCAGGAGCTTCAGGATCTGCCAGATATACATGCCCGAGTTCGTAGCAACAGATGTTCTCGAGACCGCGGTGCAGGTTTCGTTGCACCGCGGTCGCCAGCGTCAGCAGCACCTGCCGGCGCAGGAACGGGCGATCGCCTGCGAGAGGATTGACGATCTCGACACTCACCTTCTCGACCTCTTCCGGGTCGATTTGGAAGTTCTTGAAGTCCGCTTTGCCTACGAACGGGTAGCTGAGCACTTCCACCAGACCATATTCGGCAAGCTCGTCGGCCACCTGACGCTCATGCAGCTGATCGTCGGTGAGTCCGACATGGCCTTCCACCGGGGCATGCGGGACTCGTACAGGAATACGGTCGTACCCATAGATGCGGGCCACTTCCTCCACCAGATCGCAGGCTGCGGTGAGATCGGGACGCCAGCTGGGGGCCGTCACCGAGAATTCGCCGTTGCCACCTCCGGCGACACTGCATCCGATATCGGTGAGAATATCGCTGATCTTGTTGATGTCGAGATCGAGCGAGGTCAGTCGCTTCACCTCTCCGGCCTTGAAGGCGATCGGATGGCCACGCTTGACGTTGTTCACGTCTCGCGGGGTGTCGCTGGCCTTCGCATCACCGTATTTGGTAAGCAAGTCGACGGCCATCTGAGCCGCAGCGGGTTGGATCTGGGTGTCCACACCGCGTTCAAAGCGACGGGATGCTTCTGAGGGAATCTTGTGGCGGCGTGCGGAGCGTGCCACGGTGATCGGGTCGAAATGCGCTGCCTCAAGCAGAATGTTCGTGGTCTTGTCCGTCACCTCGCCATATTCTCCACCCATGACACCGGCGATGCCGAGAATGCGCGATCCCTGCTCGCCATTCGGGGAATCGGTGATGAGCAGATCCTCGGGGTCGAGGTCATGCTTCTTGCCATCCAATGTGACCAGCGTCTCACCAGCCTTGGCGCGACGCACGACGATCGGCCCGCTGATCTTGTCGAGGTCGTACGCATGCATGGGCTGCCCCAGATCGAGCATGACGTAATTCGTCACATCTACCGGCAGGCTCAACGAACGCATCCCCGCTCGCGACAGACGGTGACGCATCCAATTCGGTGTCGGGCTGCCTGGCTTGTAGTCATGAACCGCGCGTGCATAGAAACGGTCACATCCGACCACACCATGGATCGGATTGTCGTCATCAATGATCACATCGATGTCGTGCGCCTGACCGTTCTGGTCCTCAAGTTGTGGCGCACGCTCTTCAAGGGCGGCCACCGGATCGGTGAACTCCGCCCCGGTGGAGTTGTGGAACTCGCGTGCGATGCCGCGATACGAGAAGGCATAGCCGCGGTCGGGGGTCACATTGATCTCGAGGATCGGCTCGTCGAGATGCAGCAGGTGCATGGCATCATCGCCGGGTTGCAACGCCTCGTATTCCTCAGGCGTGAAGCCATAATCGCGCAGCAGTATGATGCCGTCATGGCTGTCGCCCAAGCCAAGCTCACGTTCCGAGGCGCACATGCCGTCGGAGATATGCCCATAGGTCTTGCGTGGCTCGATCTTGAAATCACCTGGCAGCACCGCGCCGGGCAGTGTGACGACGACCTTCTCGCCGGCTTTCATGTTCGGCGCGCCGCAGATGATGCCACGTGGCACCTTATTGCCGTGCTCGTCGACGTCGTTGTATTCTTCACCGACATCCACATGGCACCAGTTGATGACCTTGCCGTTCTTCTGCGGTTCAGGGGTGGCGTCCACCACATAGCCGACGACGATGGGACCCGTCACGTCGCTGGTGTGGATCTCCTCCTCCTCAAGGCCGACCCGTACCAGGTCACGGGCGAGTTCTTCATAGGTCTCGTTCTCCGGCACGGCCACATGCTCACGCAGCCAGCCCATATCTACCATTGGCATATTCTCACTCCCCCATCACGAACTGTTCACTGAAACGCACATCACCCTCGACGAGATCGTGCATATCGTCGATGTCATGGCGCAGCAGCAACGTGCGCTCCACGCCCACACCGAAAGCGAATCCGGTGTATATGTCCGGGTCGATGCCGGCTGAACGCAGCACATTCGGGTTGACCATGCCGCAGCCGCCCCATTCGATCCATCCGGGACCGCCCTTCTTGTCGGGGAACCACAGATCGAGTTCGGCGCTCGGCTCGGTGAACGGGAAATAGCTCGGACGCAGGCGGCTCTTGGCCTCCGGGCCGAACATCGCGACGGCGAGCTTGTCGAGCACGCCCTTGAGATCTGCCATGGTGAGGTTCTTGTCCACCGCCAGCGCCTCGACCTGATGGAACACCGGGGTGTGCGTGGCATCGAGTTCATCCGTGCGGAACACTCGTCCCGGGCATGCGATGTACAGCGGCACGCCGTGGGAGATCAGCCCGCGCACCTGATCCGACGAGGTCTGCGTGCGCAGCACCATGTTGGAGCCGATAAAGCCTGCGGCATCCTTGGACTGGTTGCCCTTCACATAGAAGGTGTCCTGCATCTGGCGCGCTGGATGGTCCGGGCCGAAGTTCAGCGCATCGAAGTCGAACCATTCGGTCTCCACCTCAGGGCCGTCCGAAATCTGCCATCCCATGCCTACGAAGAAGTCCTCGACGTCCTCCATGAGCTTGGGCAGCGGGTGGCGGGCACCAAGCGGCTTGCGGCGAATCGGCAACGTCATGTCGACGGTTTCGGCGGCCAGCTCGGCAGCCTCCTGGGCCGCCTTCACGTTTGCCTCCTTCGTGCCATAGGCACGGCCGAAATCGGCACGCAGCTTGCCCATGACCTTGCCGGCTTCCTTCTTCTCATCCTTCGCCAACGAGCCGATCGCCTTGCTGGCCCTCGTCATCGCGGAATTCGCACCCGCGTACTTCGCTTTGATGGCTTTCAGTTCCTCCATCGTGGAGGCCTGTTCTATCGCGGCGATGCCTTCGGCGACGTCTTTGGACACCACATCGGCGTCGAATACTATGCCCTCTGCCACAAGAACCCTTTCCTACATCGTGCACACATATGCAAAACCCTGTTGCGACAATAGAGAAAGTCGCATCATTCCAACGGTTTACCGACTTCCCATTGTTTCAATACGACTCGACATGGCCAACGTGGTGAGCATCACCGCCGCACTGGTTCCCAGATTGAGCGATTCGGCTTTCCCGTAGATCGGAATGGAGACGCTCATCGCGCATTCGTCAAGCAGTTCCGTGGTGAGGCCACGGGCCTCATTGCCGAACAACACGGCCTTGGACCCCTCGACCAACTCTCTGTTGCGCAGCAGATCCGGCAGACTCACCGGAGGCTTGCCCTCGGTGCCGTACACGTCTGCGGCCAGCACGGTGGTGTCGCGCCCCCTGCACAGGTCAAAGAACGCCCGCTCATCCATGGCAAGCACCGGCAGATGGAACAACGAGCCGGTGGTGGCACGAATCACTTTCGGATTGAATATGTCCACGCAATCGCCCACCAGAACGACGGCGTCACAACCAGCGGCGTCGGCACTGCGGATCACGGTGCCTGCATTGCCGGGGTCGCGCACCTGCCAGAATGCGGCAAGGAACGGATGGCGGGTCTGCGGAACCCGTTCAAGCAGGTCACGGCAGGCATTCAGGTCGGCAACCGCAAACACCCCCTGAGCATCATGGGAAACCCTGTGCTCCACCTCCTGCGTCATCTTGTGCACATGGATCCGCTCTCCCATCGCCTCACCGGCAAGCTTGCCCAACGTGGCCGAGGCGATCGGGGAATCCGGTTCCGCACCATCGGTGCGCACATAGACATCCTGAATGATCTGCGGCTGCCATGTGAGCGCCTCGCGAACGCACTGCGGCCCTTCGATGAGGAACCTCCCCGCCTTCTGACGGTGCTTTCGGTTGGTGAGCTCGGCTATGCGGCGGATACGTTCCGCCTTGGTGTTCGTGAGTACCTGCTGATCTATGGGCATACCGCCAGCGTAGCGCGCGGTGCCCATTTTCAGAAAGCTCCCACCAAACTTACGGGAAGATGCCAGCGCGTTTGCCACTCCTCCCAACCCGCACCGGATACGCTATGGGCAAATGCACACCATTCCGATATTTGTATAAGGAGAGCCATATTCATTGTGCACAACGCCATACGGAATCTATGGCGCAACAAAGGACGCAGTGTGCTGATCATCATCGTGGTGACGATCATCGCCGCCGCTTCGACGATCGGCTTCGCCATTGTTCAGGCGGCACAACGCGCCCGTGCCTCTGCGTTGGAGAACACGACGATCAGCGCGCAAATCTCACTGGACCGAAACAAGATCATGCAATCCGCGAACTCCTCCGGGCAGAAGCCTGATATGAGCAGTTTCGGCAAGGCCATGCAGGAGAAGCAACTCACGCTCGACGACTATGAGCAGTACGCGAAATCCGAGTACGGCGTGAGCAGCTCGTATTACATCGAGACGAGTTCCGCAGCCGCAGTGGACGGAGGAATCGAAGCGGTCGACACGAACAACGGTTCCTCGCAGGAATCCTCAGACAACGCCAATTCAAGAACCGATACCGGGACCGCAGGAGCCGAAACCGAGGGCGCCATGCCGAATGACATGCCGCGGGACATGGGCGGTCAGAACGGCGGCCCGGCCATGACCACAGGCGACTTCTCGTTGGTGGGCTTCTCCAGCGACGAGGCACTGGAGAACGCACCGAACGGCTCGTTCACCATGGACTCCGGCAAAGCGTTCGACTATGATGCTTCCGACGGGAATCCGGTGCTCGTCTCGAAGACGCTTGCCGACGCGAACAATCTCAAGGTTGGCAGCACGTTCAAACTCGCCAACGTCTCCGATTCGAAGAAGACCTACACGTTCACCGTGGCGGGCATCTATTCGAACACGCAGGAATCGAACATGCCGATGGGCGGCACCATGGCGTCGATCGCGAATGACGCCGCCAACGCAATCTATATGTCCGCCGCCACACTCGGCAAGATCGATCTCGACAGCACAAAAACCCTGAGCATCACCGATTCGAAGGGCAATACGCGTGAGACCTCCGCCACACAGTTGAGCTTCACATACGTCTTCGACGGCAAGACGGACTACGACAGGTTCACCGAGGAAGTGAAGAAAGCGGGACTCTCGGACGACTGCACCGTCTCATCGATGGACGTCGAACAGTACGAGCAGTCACTCGTGCCCATCGACAATCTCTCCAAATTCGCAAAGACGATGCTCATCGTCGTGCTTTCGGTGAGTGCGGTCGTACTGGTGATCCTCACGATCTTCAACATTCGCGAGCGCAAGTACGAGATCGGCGTGCTCACCGCCATCGGCGTGAAGAAGTGGAAGGTGTCCGCACAGTTCGCAGTCGAACTGCTCACCGTTGTACTCATCGGACTCATCGTCGGCACCGGGATAGGGGCATCGACCTCCGTGCCGGTATCGGATGCGCTGCTTTCCTCGCAGGTGGCTTCGCAACAATCACAGCAGGAATCCCGGCGAGCACAGTTCGGACGCGATATGCAAGGTGCCCCAGGCGCAGCACCGGACGGCAACGCTCAGTCTGCGAAACCGAATACCGACAATATCCAGGGCGAATCCGCGGAACCGAACGACGGGAAGCAGTCTCAAAGCGGCATGCCGCAAGGCCTGCAGCACGCATCGAATGCAATCAAACAGGTGAATGCGACGGTGAGCTGGGCGACCATCGGATGGATGCTGCTCATCGGATTGGCGCTCACGCTTCTGGCTTCCGTCACCGCGGCGATATTCGTGATGCGTTACGAGCCACTGCAGATTCTCGCAGACCGTTCATGAACGGAATCCCCACCTACCTAACAGAATGGAACACCGATGACCATGTATACCGAAACCGAAACACCCACCACGCATAGCGCCGCGGCGGGCGGCAAGATGCCCGCGCCGATTCTGCAGCTCAAGAACGTGAGCTATGCCTACGACAGAGGAGGACGCAATGTGCTTTCCGACATCAATTACACCTTCCCCAGCGGGTCGGTGACTGCGATCGTCGGCCCGTCAGGTGCCGGCAAAACCACGCTGCTGTCGCTCATCAGCGGATTGACCACACCCACCGGCGGCGAGGTGCTGTTCGAAGGGCGCAATCTGGCAAAGATGGACCGGTACAACTACCGCAGCCGCGATATCGGCGTGATCTTCCAGAGTTTCAACTTGCTTCCCGGTCTCACCGTGCTTGAGAATATCATGCTCACGATGGACGCGAGCGGTAAGAGATTCGACAGGCCGAAGCGCGACATTGCACTCGATCTGCTCAAGCAGGTGCATTTGCCCGAACGGTATGCAAACGAGCGCATCCTGCACCTGTCGGGTGGCGAACAGCAGCGCGTGGCAATCGCCCGCGCATTGAGCACGAACCCACAAGTGGTGATCGCCGATGAGCCGACCGGCAATCTCGACCCTGCCACGCAGAACGACATCTTGCGTATCTTCCTTGAACTCGCGCATGAGCAGAACAAATGCGTGATCATCGTGACGCATTCACCCCAGATTGCCGAACGATCCGACCGCGTGTTCCCATTGAGCAAGCGTGATTGAGATCTGAAATATGCGAAGACCGCACGACATGTGCCGCGCGGTCTTTGCCTGCTCCCTGCGGAATCGCGAGAATAGCAGTGAGTCAATTCCCCATGAAGCTGAAGGTGCCGGCGAATGCCGCACTTGCCAACGCAATGACTGGGATGAGCAGGCATCCGGCAAGGAACCAATAGTCGCGGGCATGCACATGGCTCACGCGCGCATGGCTTCGTGGTGCGGTGCCCCCGAACCCGCGCGCCTGCATCGCAACCGCCAGGGTGGTGGAACGGCGAATCGAGAGCACAAGCAACGCGAAGGATTGCGGGAAGAACGATGCCACTGCGCTGTCATCACCGAGTCCTCGCGAACGGCGCGAGGCGGTGAGCGCGGTCCAGTCATCCTGCAACACCGAGAACAGTCTCATGCCCGCCAAACCGCCATATACGAAACGGTCCGGCAGATGCAGGATCTGGCTGAAGCCATCCGCCAGATCGGTCGCATCGATGCCGAGCACCGCGATGATGGCCGGAATACCTATCGCGAGAATGCGCAGCGCAGTGGCCAACGCAAGCTCGGCGGATCGGTCGGTGATGTTCACCCACCCCCATTGCCACCAGGTGTCGCCACCGGACTTGCCGTACAGCAGCACGGCAAGGGCCGAGCCGGGCGCACCGATGAAGATGGGCCAGGTGGAGCGCACGATGCGCCACGGAGTGAAGCCGATGGCCATGAGCACCACGAACTCCAAGCCGAGCGCCACGCTGGACGAAACCCAGTCCAGACTGGCCAGCAACGGCAGCGAGGCGAGAAATGCTCCAACCAGGCGGTACACGGGATTGATTGAGGCCAGGAACCGCGAACGGCTTGCCGGCCTGGCCTCCTCCACACGCTCGTTCACTTGGCTGACCGGCACGAGTGTGGTGTCCGCCGCATCCTGGGGCGATGCCAGACGAGCGGCGATGGTCGCAGCAACGTCGTCGCCCAGATCCTGCGGATCGCGGGTCGGAACGAGTTCCACCACCCGTGCGCCCAACGCGGTGACGAGCTCACGGTCGTGGGTGACGACGACGATGCTCACGCCGTCGGAACGCAAATCGTGGATCAGCCGCACAATCTGCATCCAGGTACGTCTGTCCTGTCCGAAGGTCGGTTCATCGAGCAGCAGCACCTTCGGTGCGGAGGCGAGTGCGGAGGCGACGGTGAGTCTGCGTTTCTCGCCACCAGACAACGTGTACGGGTTGACGTGCGCGTATTGGTCGAGGTGGAATCTGCTGAGCAGGTCCATGCCCCGTGCGCGCGCCTGTTCCTCAGGCATCCCAGTGCGCAACGGGCCGAGCATGACCTCGTCGAGCACACTCGAACAGGCGAATTGGTGCTCGGGATTCTGGAACACGTAGGATATCCGCGAGGCAAGCTGACGTGACGTCCAGTCGATGGGCCACACCTTGTCGAGTTCGCCGGCGAGCCCGTCATGGGCGATAACCTCACCCTCCACCGGTTTGAGCAATCCCGCCAGCGTGAGTGACAACGTGGATTTTCCGGCCCCATTCGCTCCCACGAGTGCGGTGATCTGACCTGGGTGGAATTCCAGATCGATGTGCTCGGCGATGGCGTTGCCGTCACGTCCGATGCCGAGCTCCTTTGCGGAGAGCAGGACTTCGGGCAGACCGGTCTGTGGAGCATATTCGGGTTCGTCCGCCGTGTGGATGCGCGTGATCTCGTCTTTCGCGGCACGGAACCTCTCCGGCACCCAGATTCCGAGTTCGTTGAAGTCGATGTCGGTGTTGTGGAACACCTCGTCAGGTGTGCCGTCCGCCACGACCACGGTGTTTCGGAAGTTCGTGCGGGCGATCTCGCTCTCCTCGCCGCTGTTGCCGACCTGCCGGGTGTCGTCGGTGCGCTCGAGACCGAGCACCACCACACGGTCGATCATGTCGATCCACCGGTCGGCGCGGTGCTCCACAAGCACCATCGTCGCATGCGTCTGCCGGAGCACGTCATCCACCGCACCGACCACCTGCACCACGCCATCGGGATCGAGATTGGCTGTTGGTTCGTCGAGCAGCAGCACCTCCGGGCGCATGGCGAGTGCACCGGCGAGGGCGAGCCTTTGCATTTGGCCGCCCGACAGGTGCATGACCGAACGGTCGAGCTGTACACCGGCCAGACCAACGGCATTGAGGGCCTCATCTACACGTTGCCATGCGAGATCACGCGGCACGTTGAGATTCTCCGGCCCGAATACCACGTTATCCCCCAGTCGTTGGAAGATCGCCTGTGCATCCGGATCCTGCAGCACCAGCCCGACCTTGCCGCGCGCGGCATGCACCTCGATGCCATCAACGCGGATGACCCCCTCGGTGATGCCGCCGTCGGCGTCCTCCACTGCAACCGGAGGCTCTCCCTCTGCCGCATTTTTCATCCGGGATGCATCGGTCTGCCCGGTCTCGTCACCGAGCAGACCGGCAGCCCCCTCCAGAATGGTGGATTTGCCTATGCCGGAAGCTCCAAGGAGCAGCACATGCTCACCGGCATGAATCTTGAGATCCAGGCCGCGCACCGCGAAATGCTTGCGCGAGGCATGACGGTAGCCCCAATGGTCGAATTGCAGGGCGATGCCCGTCGTGGGTTCCACGCAGGCGGATTTCACAGTGGTCATAACGTGCTTTCCGGTATTCCTCAGAGTTGTGGTGCTGAGCTCAATGCTTGGCGCCGCGCACGGCACGGCCCGATGCGAACTGGTCGAGCGCTCCGGTTCTGGCGATGCCAAGATACAGGTACCACATGGCCACGCCGGCGACGAGCGCGCCGGAAAGCACGGTGGTGATCAAATACACGACGCCGTAGGAGCCGCCCAGATCGATGGCCTGCAGGTGGGTGAAGAACGAATACCCCCAGCAACCCACGCCGCTCAATGCGCCAGAGAGCACGGTGACGCCGAGGTTCCATTTTTTGTAGGCGAAGACGGCGAATGCGATCTCAGCGAACAGACCCTGAACCAATGCGATGAGGAAGGTTTCGACACCTCCCCACATGTTGCCCATGAGTGCCTCGAGCACGCCGGCGACGATCTCCGCATAGAGCGCGGCACCCGGCTTGCGCACGATGATTGCGGCGAGCGGTCCGGCGAACAGCCACAGACCGTTGAAAATACCGGCGAGCCCGGGCACTACTCCTTCGAGCAGCGACCACGGTGCCGCTGTGGCGAATGCCACGAACCAATAGATGAGCGCGGAAGCCACGCCGATGACCGAGGCGACGGCGATATCGACCACACGCCATTTGAAGACCGGTTTCGCTTCGATAACAGAAGCTGACATGATGTGTGCCTTTCTCAATTCCCTATTTGAATACAGGCACGGGTGTAGAGCGACGTCCGTGCGCCGGCATTGCCCGGATTCACGTTCAATCGGTCGAGGTTATCCTCTCTCAGCCGGTGCTTTGCACCAGCTCCCGTGTCGATGCCGAGTCTAATGCATCCCGCTGACCGGCGACGCACGTTCCCTCACAATGTGGGCGCACAGCGTGGGTGCGACTACCGTCATCTCATTCAGCGTCGCTTGAACAAGCGGAACAATTGCGATTGGCGCACCGTCATCCCCATGGCGATGGCGCCGACGAACGTTCCGGAGCACATGGCCAATGGCGCCCGGCAGGAGGCGAGCATCACCGATACAACGTCACCAATGGCCATGCGCGCACAATACGCACAAATCAACGCGCATGCGCTCAATGCTCCCAATCCGTCCCAGACGAGCACCTCCGTGCAGATGCCGAGCAGCTGCGCCAGCTTCGACTCCCCCGAATGCAGCGCGGCGGCGTATTCCAGTCGCCGTACACGCACCGCAAGCGCACCGATAGCCACGCCGATGAGTATGGACAGGTAGGGAATCCAATGTGTCATACGCCCCATATAAGTGGCATACGGGTCATAATGCGAGTCAAATCCCTTGTTGAGGGAGGTCACGCCAGCCTGCCCCGACCCCTTGCCTCCACCACTCGACGGCTGCACCAGCGACGCGCCGAGTTCACTGGTGATGATGCGCACCGGTACGACATGGGGATTGTTGAACGTGCCGATGGCGATGCATGCCGAGGTCCCATTGATGCCGAACACCGAACCGGCCGGCACGCGTAGGGCCTGGATCGTCTTGTTGAGCGTGAGCTGGGCGTCCATGCCGGCGGCGCGTTCCTCGGCGCTCTTGCCTTGGTAGCCTTCGGTGGCTGCGATCCGCTGCAGCAGTTCGCCGTTCGTGATGTCGATGCTACCGGGCGCCAACGGGGCGGCTACGCCGAATACCGTGAGCGTGCGCTCTTCATCGGAAGGTTTGCCGCCGCGGATCGCCAGTCTCACCAGCCCTCCCGGCACGGTGCCCAACGGCGCTCCCGCCTGCATCGCGCTGCCCTGAGTGGCGCTCCATCCCTGTACCTTCACCGAATCCGAGGGAATCCACATCGTGTCCGACAGCCGCAGATTCATGTCGTCTTCGCCAGCGCCATCCGAATTTCCGGCGTCCACCATGAGCTGGCGCCAGCCATTGCCGGTGTTCCAGTTGTACTCACCGGATTGCAGCACGCTGTCGTATCTGAGCCGTGACAGTTCGTCGTTGAGCGAGCGCACATCCTCGCCGCGGTCGCCCACCTTGAGGTCGCGGTAGAGCGGTGTTGCGGTGTGCAGAACGACGACCGTGCGGTCGTTCACTTGGTAGGCGCGGGACCCGGAGCGCAGCTCGCCGCCCGTCCAGTTCTGGGTCACGGTTCCGGTGGCATTGCCGAGCAGCTGCCGGTCGGCCGCGACGGTGGGCACCACATTCACCTGTTGCGTACCGGAATACTCCTGCGAGCTTGCAGGCGCCGATTCGACGGTATGCGGCATACCGAGCATCGTCGGAGCCCGATCGGGCAGCCAGAGCGCGCATGCCCCTGTCGTGAGCGCGGCCGCGGTGATGGCGGCGAGCAGCACCCATACCACTGCGGTACGGCGACCGCGGGTCTGTTCGCGGCGTGGCCTTGTCCCCTTCTGCTTCATGTTTCCGCACATCCTCGTCGATATGGCCTAGTTTCAGCCTTATATGGTTTGCCTCCGTTTCGCAACCTGTCTACACGTTTTGCTGATGTGGTTTCGAATTCGGCGCACCACCATCCTCCTGAGACGAGCCACGGCGTTTCTCAACAAAACACGCAGATTGCGGCACGCATATCGGGTGCTTCATGGTGGAGAGACTTAGGATGGGCATTTGCTTGTTCTGACACGTATCAAAGCGTTGCGATAGACATCTTTACCACCTTGGGAAGCCGAACATCGGCTATAGTTGACGTATCGTGTTTGGTTTTCCGTTCTGCAAAGGGGCATGAATAAAGAGAACACGCAGCATATCATCTTTGATCGCCGTCATCGTATGTGTCCTGAGCGTATCAGCCTGCTCGGGGAACGCCTCCAAGACCGACGACACCATGGCGGGGCCGACACGGGCAAGTTCGCAAGTAGTACAACAGATCTTATCAACTCAATGTTGAACAATAGACAGTATGGCGAATCTCAGAAGAAAGTGCTGCGCACCGCGTTGCAATATGATGGGAAGATCCCGTATGCGGCATACCGCACGACGTGGGAATCCTATAAGCAATGCCTAGTGGAGCGGGGGTACACCAAGCCACCGCAGAACCAGAGCAACGGAGTATATTTCACGCCCACCTACGTTTCCTCCGAAGGCCTGTCTGACGCGCAGAGCCGGAAATTGGACGAGGACATAGACGAATGCAAGGACCTGCATGTTTCTGCCATCGACCTGGTGTATCGAACCCAGCTGGGCAATCCCGAATTCTACGGAGATCCGGAGGTGGCGCTGATCGATTGCCTCCACCGCGGGAATCTGATACCCACGGATTACACGATCAACAAGTATCGGCAGCAATTCGAGGAATATAGGAACGACACCAAGGTAGGTAGCGTGCCTGACGATTGGTTCAACTTCGATTTGAATGACAGCGCCGTGCTCACCTGCCTTGCATCGAACAAATCTCCACTGCTGCAGACCAGATTGGAGGCATGGAAGCCATTCGGGTGACTCTCAAACTTCCCTCCCTTACCGCAACGGGATCTCGACGGTGCCGTTCCATTCGCCGTCGCGGGCATCATGCGAGAAGTCGCCGCCCATCGAGGTGATGAGCGATTGCAGTGAGCGCAACCCGCTGCCACCGCCGGCCACCGACTGCTCGCCGATACCATTGGCGTAGCGGATGCATACGCGCGATGAAGACAGCGAGATCGAGACGTGGTATGGGCGTGCGGTCTCGGCATGCTTGAGCATGTTCGTATAGATCTCATGACAGATGAGGCTCAACAAGCCGCCAAGTTCCGACGAATGCATGTTTGCATCCTGTGCCGAGTCCAACACGGTCTCGCCGGAGAACCCATGGTCATGCAACAGCTTGTCACCTGCGGCGGCCTCCCGCCGCAACAGCGCCACCACATTCTCCGGCTCGTCGCCATCCTTTTTGAAGTCGCCGTCGTCGCGCAGTTGGGTGATGATGCCGCGAAGGTCCGCGAGCGCGTTCTGCGTGTAATCGGACACGCGCCGCCAGCGTTCCTCGTCAGGCACGCTCTTGTCGACGGCGTGCAGCTGCGTCTCCATCGAGATGAGCGCCAACTCCTGAGACAATGCGTCGTGCAGATGCGCGGCCAGATACTGGTTCGCCTCGAGTTGCCTGAGGCGGCTTTCGACCATCACGCTCTCACGCATGCGCTCCGTTCGTCGCTGCTCCCATGCCATGTATCGGCCGACCGTCGACGCCACGGCATAGACCATGCAGAATGCCAGGCATCCGTAGCCGGTGAACGATCCTGGTCGGATCATCGTTTCTAGGCAGGTGTACGACATCATCAGCAGGCATAGTGCCGCAGCGATGCGATTGGACGTCTTGTAGCAGATAAGTATCACGGACAGGAACATGAAGTACGATGTGAACTGCGCATACCCCGGAATGGCGTATTCGCCTACGCCGTTGAGCAGAAGCAGTGCGACCGAACACCAGACCGGTGACCAGTAGCAGCCGATGGCGAGCGCCTGCGCAAGCATGAGCACACTGATGAACCACCATTGTTTTGGTGGTGTGAACAACCAGACATCGCATTCGAAGACCAAGGAGAATGCCGCGATGATGAATGCGAGGAATGGGTGGGCGATGTTCTTCAGGCGTTTCAGCATGGTGCAACCAGATGCATCAGCACCAACCCAACGCATGCATCCAAGCAGGGCACTCTCTCGCGGCCATTGTGGCCATTGCGGTCGCTGTGGTCGCTGGGAGAACATCGACCCGGGAAGACCAGACCATGTCGGCGCACACCGGTACCCCGACCTGCGTCGAGGCTGCAAACAACACCGAAACCACCGCTGATACGACTGACATGGCGTCTCCTCTCATTTGCCGCTACAGGGCATGGACTTATGCTCTGCCCAGTTTATCAAGAAGCAGCGCCTCGGCGACGACGTCCTTCCTCAACCCTGACACGCTCACGGACTCGTTGGGGCTGTGCGCGTTCGAAATCGGGTCCTCCGGGCCGGTGACCAATACCTGCGCGTCGGGGAAAATCTTCTGCAGTTCGGGAATGAACGGGATGGAGCCACCCTCACCCTTGTTCACCGGGTCGACGCCGAAAGCCTCCTTGAGCGATGCGAGCGCGTCCTGCGTGGCCTCGCAGCCCGGATCCATGGCCCAGCCCATGCCGGCCTCCAACGGTTCGACGTGCACCTCGGCGCCGAATGGCGCGTTCTTCTCGAAGAAATCCACCATCGCGTCCATGGCCTCATGCGGGTCCTGCTGCGGCGCCACTCGAAGGCTCACCCGGAACGTGGTCTCGGGGCTGATCACATTGAACGAGTCCTTGACCGGATGGGCGTCGAAACCAATCACCGTGGCGCTCGGCTTCGTCCACAACCGTGACGCCAGCGAACCGGTGCCCGCCAACGTGAACGAGTCGACCACGCCGGCGGCCGCGCGCATGTCGGCCTCATCCAGATCGCGCTGCAGGCCGCCGATCGGCTCGCCCGCCATAAGCCCCGGAATCGTCAGTTCACCCTTCTCGTCATACATCTTCGCGATGAGCATCGAAGCCAGTGTATTCGCGTCGAGCACCGGGCCTCCGTACTGGCCCGAATGCACCGGGTGGCCGAGCACCTTCACATGCACATCACAGGTGGCGTTGCCGCGCAGACTCGTGGTGAGCGACGGCACATCCGGCGCCCAGTTGCCAGAATCGGCGACGATGATCACATCTGAGTCGAATTCGTCGTGATGTGCTTCGATGAACGGGATGAAGCTCGCCGAACCCATCTCCTCCTCACCTTCGATGAACACCTTGATGTTCACGCCAAGCTGGTCGCCCAACGCCTTAAGCGCCCCGTAGTGAATCGCGATGCCACCCGCGTCATCGCAGGCGCCACGACCATAGAGCCTGTCACCTTTCAACGTGGCCTCAAAGGGTGCGGTATCCCATTCCTTCTCGTCGGGCACAGGCTGCACGTCATGGTGGGCGTACAACAGCACGGTCGGGGCGTCCGGATTGACTTCCAGAGAGCCGATCACTTCCCATGCGCTTGGATTGCCGTCCTTGTCACGAGCCTGCACAGCCTTGGCGTCCACGCCCACCTCGCGCAGCTTGGTCGCCACATATTCCGCCGATTTGCGCATATGCTCGCCATTGATGCCATGCGCGGAGATGGGACGCAATGCGATGCGGTCCTCCACCACGCCCAGGATCTGCGGCCAATCGGCGTCCACGCGTGCGCGAATCTGATCTGCTGTCAAAATCATGTCCGTCCTTTCCGAGGATTCCAAATTGTGTGAAATCCGGTTCCGCAACGCCATTGTAATCGGCTTTCCCCACGATTTCGCGTCGAGAGTTGCCCGTACCCTAGCAGATTATGGCTTTGTTCAAGAAGAAAGAGACGGAAAGCAAGCAGGACGCGGCTCAGGCTCCTGCGGAGCCGACCGTGGGCAAGGGACGCCCCACCCCCAAGCGCAAGGATGCCGAGGCAAGAAATCTGCGCCCATTGGTTCCCGAGAACACCAAGGAGCAGCGCAAGCTCGCCAAACAAAAGCTGCGCGAGCGTGAAAACCGCGAGTACGAGGCGATGCGTACCGGCGACCTTAACAACATGCCGAAGGCCGAACGCCTGCCATGGCGCGTATACACGCGCGACTACATCGATGCGCGCTTCAACATCGGCGAATACTTCATTCCCGTCGCATTGGTCATGCTCGTCGCCTCGGTCATCTTCACCGTGATCTTCCCGTCACCGCTCGTGTCGATCATCATCATGACATTGCTGTACCTGTACCTGTTCGCCATCGTCATCGACGAGGTGGTGATGTGGCGCAAGCTCAAGAAACTGCTCATCGCCAAGTACGGAGAGCAGTCGGTGGCGCGCGGCATGCGCACCGGATCCTATGCGTGGAGCCGTTCCATCCAGTTCCGCCGCTGGCGCCTGCCCAAACCACGCTATGCTAAGCGCGGGCATTTCCCGGAGTAGTCGCACCCAATCCGAGACATACAAGGAGGGGAACGCATTGCGTTCCCCTCCTTCATTACGACCAGCCTTGCCCATGCCTACGGAAAGTGTTTTCCGAGGAGGTCCTCCAAAGCACCGGTTGCACTCTTGTGGCATGCGGGCTGGGCGAGTAATCTGTATGCAGCGTGCACGACGGCCAATGTCGCCGTGTATGGGAACAAACGAAACAGGAACGAAGCGTATGACGAGTGAACATTACGACGTGGTGATTATCGGCGCAGGCCCCGGCGGCTACACAGTGGCGCTGCGCTCGGCGGAACTGGGCAAATCAGTGCTGTTGGTGGAACGCGACGATGTGGTGGGCGGCACATGCCTTAACCGCGGGTGCATTCCGTCGAAGGCACTCATCACGGCAACGCGCACCATTGACACGATACATCGCGGCGAACAGATCGGCATAGACTGCCAACTGCAGGAAATCGACTTTGGCAAACTATGTGCATTCCGCGACGACACGGTGTCGACGATGCGTGGGGGATTGCTCGGGCTGCTCACCTTCCGTGGCGTGCATATGGTGCAGGGCATCGCCTCAATCGAAGAGGACGGCCATGTGCGTGTGGTGCCGGCGCAGGGTGAGAAGACCGTCCGTGGGCGCAACGCGGGCGGTGATTTCGAAGACGGTGAGCAATCTCTCGACGTCACCGCAGGCGATGTGGTGATCGCCACCGGCTCCCGGCCAAAACCACTCGACGTGGCACCATTCAACCATGCACTCATCGACTCGACGGCCGCATTGGCGCTCAACTCCTTCCCACACAGCGCCGTGGTGATCGGTTCGGGGGCCACGGCGCTTGAATTCGCGACGATGTGGAATTCCGCAGGAGCAGACGTCACGCTCATCATGCGCGGCGACATCGTGCTCTCTCGCTCCGACAGGCGCGCGGCGAAAGTGCTGATGCGCGAGCTGAAACGGCAGGGCATCACGATTGTCACAAAGGCCACCATCACGGCAGTCGACACCGGGGAGAATCTGGGGGCCACCGTGCATTACATGGACGCTGACGGCAATGGGCAAGAGGTATTCGCCGAGTGGGTGCTCGCAGCCATCGGGCGTGTGCCGAACACCGACGGCGCATGGTTCGAGAAGGCATCGATCGAGCTCGACGAGAACGGTTTGGTGCAAACGGATGCCTACGGCCGCACCAGCCGAGAGCATGTGTGGGCGTTGGGCGACATCACCCCAGGGCACCAACTGGCACACCGTGCATATCAACAAGGTTATGTGGTGGCCGAATCGATTGCCGGGCTCGACCCTTCCCCGGTAAACGAGCATACGATCCCCACCGTTGTGTTCTCGAACCCGGAATTCGCCTCCGTCGGCTACACGCTGCGCGAAGCCAAGGCTGACCCCAGATTTGCCGATGTCAGTGAGACACTCATTCCGGTCATGGCAAACGCCCGCATGCTGATGAGCGGAGCCTCCGGTTCGGTGTCGGTGGTGAGCGGAAGAAAGTCTGCGGATCAATCGGATGACGTCCATGTGCTCGGCGTGCACATCGTCTCCCCCGACGCCAGCGATCTGATTGCCGAGGCACAGCAGATCATAGGCAACCATGTCCCATTGAGCGCTGCCGCGCGTAATATTCACCCGCACCCGACCTTCAGCGAGATGCTCGGGGAAACGCTGCTCAAGGCCGATGGCCGACCATTGCATACCCGCTGACCCGTTGCCGGATACGCAACCGTCACATTGGGACAGCGCATGCTGATACAGTAAATACATTGCCCGTATTCGTGTTGAAACAAGCTAGAGAGGGATACATGGCGCAGCAAGAGAAGTCTGAGAAGCCAAAGAAACGCGGAATGTTCAAGCAGATCGCCACGATCTACAAGTTCACGGCAGCCGAGGACAAGGCGCTGCCATGGATCACTGGCGCAGTGTTCGCCGCCCCGATTGTCGTGGGTATCATCTGCGGCATCGTGTTCCATTGGGGTTGGGTCTCGTGGATCACGCTGATGATTCTCGCCGTGATGATTGGCCTGCTGCTGTTCACGATCGTGCTCACGCGCCGTGCCGACAATGTCGGGTACAAGCAGATGGAAGGCAAGTCCGGTGCCGCGATCAGCATTCTCGGCAACATGAAGCGCGCCGGATTCGATTTCCCGCAGGAACCGGTGTGGGTCGACCCGCGTACCCGTGACGCAGTGTGGCGCGGCACCGGGTATCAGGGCATCTACCTGATCGGCGAAGGCAATTACGGTCGCGTGATGCAGGCGATGGACCGTCAGGAGAAGCAGATCAAAGGCGTGACGGCGGGTTCGCATATTCCCGTCTACCGCATCTGCGTGGGAGACGGCCCCAAGCAGGTTCGTCTCAAGGATCTGCGCAATACGGTGCTCAAGAAGAAGACGTACGTGCCGAACAACTACACCAATCCGATCATGCGCAAGCTTCGTCCGCGCCATCGTTTCGCACTCTCCAAACCGCAGCTCATCACACTGAACGACCGCTTGCATACACTGCAGCGCCGTAGCGGCATGGGCATTCCCAAGGGCATGGACCCGATGAAGACGCACAAGGTGAGCCGTCGCGCTATGCGCGGCAGGTGAGCCATTCGCATTCGACGATCCCGGCCATCTGGCTGGGATTTCTTTTTGGACCTTCGGCTCCGTGAGGCATGCGAATCCAAAAGCCAGGCAGCCCCGAAGGTGGCACGAATCTGGAATATGACATGGCATGGCACATGTCCACTATTTGAAAACCGTTGAAAACACAACGTTTTCGAAGTATCAATCTACGTATGAAACATGTTGTTAACTCAAATTACGAGTGGGCGAAATGCTAGTCCCTATGCTTGTGGAACGTAAGCAACATTGTGAAAGGAGCGGTCCCGTGACCCCACTCAAAACCAAGGCAGACGCCGAAGCTCTTATCAATCAGGAAGGCATCGAATATGTTTCCGTGCGCTTCACCGATCTGATTGGCGTTCAGCAGCACTTCACGGTTCCTGCCAGCGAATTCCTCAAGGACGCGTTCGATGATGGCATGCCATTCGACGGCTCCTCCATCGAAGGCTTCCAGGCCATCAACGAATCCGACATGAAGCTCGTTCCGGATATCGAGACCGCCTTCGTCGACCCCTTCCGCAAGCACAAGACCCTCGACGTCGCCTTCTCGATCGTCGACCCACTCACCGACGAGCCTTACTCCCGTGATCCCCGTCAGGTCGCTGCGAAGGCGGAGGCATACCTCAAGTCCACCGGCGTTGCGGACACGGCATCGTTCGCTCCCGAGGCCGAGTTCTTTATCTTCGACAAAGTGCGCTTCGGCAACGACATGCGCGGTTCCTTCTACGAGGTCGACTCCATCGAGGCCCCATGGAACTCCGGACTGGACGTCGAGGAAGACGGCACTCCGAACATCGGCTTCAAGAACCGTGTCAAGCGCGGTTACTTCCCGGTTCCGCCGGCCGACCACACCCAGGATCTGCGTGATGACATGGTCGCCAACCTGCAGAAGGTCGGTCTGATCCTCGAACGTGCACACCATGAGGTCGCCGGCGCAGGCCAGCAGGAGATCAACTACCGCTTCAACTCCCTGCAGCATGCAGGCGATGACCTCATGAAGTACAAGTACGTCATCCACGAAACCGCCGCTCTCGCAGGCAAGGCAGCCACCTTCATGCCCAAGCCGATCGCAGGTGACAACGGCACCGGCATGCACTGCCACCAGTCCCTGTGGAAGGACGGCAAGCCGCTGTTCTACGATGAGAAGAACTATGGTGGCCTCTCCGACATGGCCCGTTGGTACATTGGCGGCCTGATCAAGCACTCCTCGTCGGTGCTCGCCTTCACCAACCCGTCACTGAACTCCTACCACCGTTTGGTTCCGGGCTTCGAGGCGCCGGTCAATCTGGTCTACTCCGCCCGCAACCGTTCCGCCGCGATCCGCATCCCGCTCGCAGGTACCTCGCCTGCCGCCAAGCGCATCGAGTTCCGCGCGCCGGATCCGTCGTGCAACCCGTTCCTCGCCTTCTCCGCACAGCTCATGGCAGGCCTCGATGGCATTCTCAACCACATCGAGCCGCCGGAGCCGGTTGACAAGGATCTCTACGAGCTTCCTCCGGAGGAGCATGCCGGCATCAAGCAGGTGCCGTCCTCGCTCGCCGAAGCCCTCGATGCGCTCGAAGAGGACCATGACTTCCTGACGGCTGGCGACGTGTTCACCGAGGATCTCATCGAGACGTGGATCGACCTGAAGCGCGGCGAGATCGATCAGGCTCGCCTGCAGCCGACTCCGCTTGAGTACGAGCTCTACTTCCACATCTGATTCGCCGAATACTGGCATTTCCAAGGTGGGTGCGCATACGTGCACCCACCTTTTCCGTTATGCGGACGGCCATGCCCTGCAAATCCGGGGCTTGTGCCTATGATCGATGTAGACACGGGGGCTTGCTTGGCAGGCTGAGATGAAGCGAACGCTTCGACCGCATGAACGTGAACCGGATAATGCCGGCGCACGGACGTCGTATTTCCCGTGTCTTTCGATATCGCAGAAAGGCACAATATGATCTACCCATCACAAGCAAGCTCGCGCAAGTGGCGTGTTCTCGACATCACCGTCACCTCGGTGATCGCCGTCGCATCCGGTGTGGTGTTCTGGATGTGGGACTGGGTGTGCATGGCACCACTCACATTATTCGCGAACATCACACCCGGCTTCGAGGGACTGCTCAATGGATTCTGGCTGTTCGCAGGTCCCTTAGCCGCGGTCATCGTGCGCAAGCCGGGTGCCGCACTCTATGCCGAAACGGTTGCGGCGTTCCTCGAGCTCACGCTCGGCAACCAATGGGGCGTGGGAGGCTCCCTCATCGTAGGTCTGATGCAGGGGCTCGGCGCCGAACTGGCTTTCGCGCTCTTCGCATATAAGGTGTGGGCCAATCTTGTGGTGCTGCTGTCGGGGGCATTGTCCGGAGCGATGTGCGGCGTCTACTACTGGTTCACGAACCCGGGGTGGGGAATGATGCGGGCCTCCATCTATTTAGGTACCTCGGTGGTGGGCGGTGTGATCGCAGCCGCTGCGTGCATCGCGCTGTCGCGTGCCATCGCCCGCACCGGAGCCTTGGCTCAGTTCGCTCACTGGCGTGTTCGTGACAGTGAGACGAAGCGTGCCTGATTCGCACGCCATACGGTGGCTCTGCCGCCAATGACCATGTCTGTGCAATCTCTGGCGCGTTGGGAGGTTATGCAATATAGTGGGGCGTTGATCGTGACACCGATTTCTTTGAAGTTGAGAAAGGCATGGCATGACTGATCAGACGCAGATTATCGAAACCGCCGTCATTGAGCGGCTCAGCCACGTGATCGACCCTGAGCTTGGCCGCTCGGTCACCGATCTGGGTATGATCTGCGGCGTCGATGTTCGCCCCACAGGCCCGGATTCCTTCAATGTGCGGGTCAATGTGGAGCTCACCGTGCCTGGTTGCCCGCTGTCTGCCGAGATCAGCAGGCAGATCGAGGCGGCCGTGACCGGTTATGCCGAGGCGCGGCTCACCGCCGAGATCGTCGTCGGCGCGATGGACGAGGAGAAGCTCAAGTCGCTGGTGAACAATCTGAAAGCCGCCCGTCGTGAGAACCCGTTCACCAAACCAGGTACGAAAACGCACATCTTCGCCATTGCCTCAGGCAAGGGCGGCGTGGGAAAGTCTTCCATCTCCGCCAATCTTGCGGCCACCTTCGCAGCCCTCGGCTATGACACTGCGGCCATCGACGCCGATATCTATGGCTTCTCACTCCCCCGCCTCTTCGGCGTCCACGACCAGCCCACGAATCTGAACGGCATGCTGATGCCGGTGACCGCGTGGGGCGTCAAACTCATGTCGATCGGCATGTTCGCCGGTTCCGACCGTGCCATTCTATGGCGAGGCCCCCGTCTGCAGCGTTCGCTCGAACAGTTTCTGGCCGATGTGTGGTGGGGCGAACCCGATGTGCTGATTCTTGATCTCGCCCCCGGCACCGGCGACATGGCAATTTCAGTGGCGCAGGCATTGCCGAACGCCGAGCTCGTTGTGGTCACGACTCCACAGCCCTCCGCGTCGGACATCGCCGTGCGCTCCGGTCTGGTCGCACTTCAGGTGCCGATGCGGGTGCGTGGCGTGGTGGAGAACATGAGCTATTTCGATCATGCCGGTGAACGGCTCGACATATTCGGCACGGGAGGTGGAGCGCGCGTGAGTTCCCAACTGACCGATGCGCTGCACTATGAGGTGCCGCTCATGGCGCAATTGCCACTCGACCCGCGCATCCGCGAGATTGGCGAAAGCGAGGGACGACCGGCCGTGCTCAACAACGACGGCACGCTCCGTGATGACGACTTCGGTCGTACCTTCGAACATCTGGCCAAGAGTCTTCTGGCATAGCAAACTGGCATGTGGGCAGCGTGGGATTGCAACGCTGCCCACATGCCATCGCCTTATCCGGATGTCGAATCATTGCACGTCGCCGGTGGCGAGCAAAGTGTCGAACTGTTGCTCGTCGATGATCGGAATGCCCAATTCCTCGGCCTTCGTGGCCTTTGAGCCGGGATTGGCTCCGACGACCACCCAATCCGTCTTCCTGCTCACCGATCCGGAGGCCTTGCCGCCACGGCGTTCGATGGCCTCCTTGGCCGATTCGCGGGAGAAATGCTCAAGGGTGCCGGTGACCACCACACTCTTGCCCTCCAAGGTCTGAGGAAGCCCTTCGTCATGCGTGCTCATGCCCACCCCGGCGGCTTTCCACGCCTGTAGCACACGACCGCGCCAATTGCCCGGCATGCGAGCCTCCGCGAAGAATGTCGCAATGGAATCGGCAATCTCCGCTCCTATGCCGTCGATCTGTTCGAGTTCCTCGGCACTGGCGTCGGCCAACGCATCGAGTGTCTTGAAATGCTTGGCCAGCGTGAATGCGGTCGGTGGGCCCACATGGCGAATGGAGAGTGCTACGAGGACGCGGCTCAAATCGGTGTGCTTGGCCTTCTCAATCTCATCGAGCATCTTCCTGGTGTTCTCGGTGGGTTCCTCGATGCGCGGCCGCCCATTCCTGCCATGGCCCACGATCACGGCATCCGGCTTGACCTCGTATTCGGGGTTGCCTTCGGCGTCTCTCACCGTCTTGCGATTCGCGTCCTTCTTCAGCGGGGCATCCTTGACGCCGGACCAGAAAGCCGGCTCCCTATGCCACAGGCCGGAACCACCGAGACGATGGCGCACCTTCCTCTCCTTGCCATGCGAATCCACGTGCCTGCGCACTTCGATGATCTGCGCTTCACGCCACACATAGACATCCCGGAGGTCGCTTGCTTCGAGGTCGAACAGATTCGCTTCACTGGTGAGTACGGGCTCCTGGATGGGCGGAAGTTCCAGCCCGCTCGGAGCCAGATACGGCGCCGGCTCCTCGCCTGGCTCCACCACGATCTCGCGCACACCCGGGGCGTAGGCTTCCACCGAGTCCGGCCTGTTGTCTTCGGGGTTCGTCAGCGCCACCGCGCTTTGGTCACCCAGATGCTCGATGTCGAATGCCTTGCGGGCCGCCAGATTGATCACACGTTCGGCAAGCTGGGCCGGGCAGCTTTCTGAATTCGGGCATCGCAGGTCCTTGTCCCCCTCCTTCTCATACCGCAACACGGTGTCGCAGGATGGGCATCGCGTGGGCATGACGAACTCGCGTAGGTCCTGTTCATGCCCTTCACGTTTGGCGATTACTGGGCCGACCAGTTCGGGGATCACATCGCCAGCCTTGCGCACCACCACGGTGTCGCCTATGAGAATGCCTTTGCGTTTGACCTCGTATGCATTATGCAGCGTGGTGCGTGACACCGTGGACCCAGCCACATACACCGGGTTCAGTATGGCCACCGGTGTGACCCTGCCGGTGCGCCCGACCTGCACCACAATATTGAGGAGCTTCGTATTGACCTCCTCGGGCGGGTATTTGTAAGCGATGGCCCAACGTGGTGCGCGTGAGGTGCTGCCCAGCCTGCGTTGCAATGCCAGGTCGTCCACTTTGACCACAATGCCGTCGAGCGCATGCTCGATGTCACCCCGGTGCTCGCCGTAGTATTCGATCATGTCGAGGATCTGGTCGAAGTCGGTGACCTCGCGATTATGGGGCGAAGTCGGCACCCCCCATTTGCGGTACATCGTGTAGGCATCCGACTGATTCCGCACCTCGTCGGCCACATCCACCGGTCTGCCCGGCCCCCATATCAGTTCGCCGATGCCATGTGCATAGAAACTCAAGTGCCTCTGTGCGGTGATGCGCGGATCCTTCTGGCGTAGCGATCCCGCGGCTGCATTGCGTGGATTGGCAAACGGAGGTCTGCCCGCGTCTTCGTTCGCCTCGTTGAGTTTGTGGAAATCATCCCACCGCATGAACACCTCGCCGCGAATCTCCACCATATCGGGAATATCGCCTTCCGGGCCCTCCAGATTGGCGGGGATGGAGTGTATCGTACGCACGTTCATCGTGATGTCCTCGCCGGTGACCCCGTCGCCGCGAGTGAGTCCCTGCGTCAGAACTCCGTTGCGGTAGATGAGGTTCAGGGCCAGACCGTCTATCTTCACCTCACAGGTCATGGGCAGCGGCTTGTCCTCCGGCCATTCGAGGTCCTTGCGCACACCATCGTACCAAGCACGCAGTTCCTCGAAGGAGAATACATCATCGAGGCTCATCATCTGGGAGGGGTGCCGTACCGCCGTGAAGTCGTTCGAGAAGGTGCCACCCACCCGATGGGTCGGTGACTGAGGCGTGTCAAGCTGAGGAAACTCCGACTCCAACCGTTTGAGGCAATTCATGCGCGCATCGTACGCTGCATCGGAGGAAAGTGGGGCGTCCTTGACGTAATAGGCCACCTGATCGCCCTCCACCCAGGCACTCAGACGCGACCACAGGCGCACCGCCTGCTCCACATTGAGCTTCGACACGTCGAGGTCATCAAGTTCCATCGCATCACTGTCGATGTCACGCAATGAGTCAATCCACGGATCCGAACCGATCGGATACCTGTCGAGCTGCTCGTCTGCAATCAATGCATCTTCCATAACCGGATTCCTCCAAATCCTACCCAATCCGAAACGCCACGGTCATGGCCCATTGGTCAATCCTACGCATACACGCACCAGCGAGGGTGCCGGACGCGTCCTATGCCGTCGTCCTACGCATTCAGCGAGCGCAGGAACTGCATGCCTCCTGGACCCAGATTACCTCCCTGCAGCGCATACCAGCTCACGTTGAGTGCCTGTGCCACGGGGAAGATCTTCTCGTTAGTGGCGGTGAAGGCAGCGTCGCGAATAATCTGCGCGCATTCCACCTGCGGCCACACCGGCACGTCATGTCGCATCAGGACGCCGACGGCCTGGGCACCGGTCTGTGCGATCTGTTCGCCCTGTGCCATGGCGAGGTTGCGGAATCGTTCGAGCTCGGCACGTTGCGCGGGTGCGAGGTTCTGGGTGAGCGACGTGGCGAGGTTGCCGGCCGCCACTGCGACGGCGGTGTCGCCTTTCATCCAGCTGGCGCAGGCGAAGTAGTAGTATGCGTTGGCGGCATCCACCGGGTCGCAGGCCACGCGCAGTGCGTTCAATGCGGCGGCGCGCACCGAGTTCCAATCCTCCGACGCGCATAGTCGTATGGCCTGTTGGATGTGTACGCCGGCGGTGGCGGGCGCATATCGCACCAACGTATTGAGATGGGTCATCGCCTCCTCGCCCCTGTCATAGCGGAACAGTACTTCGCCCATGTCGAGATGAGCTTGGAACAGCGCATCGGGCACGAGGGCGATGCGCTCGTCCGGCATGGCGAACAGCCGGTTGTACACCACCCGGTCGGTGTAGGAGGTGAAGTAGTGCGGCACCACGCCGTCCGATTCGAACATCTCGTCGAGTTCGCCGATCACGCGTTCCATGTTCACGATTGCCCCCTCCTCATCACCGGAGAACACCATCTCCTGTGATTTACGCCGTGCGTCGGCGAGTGCTCTCTCCACGGTGCTGGTGATCTGCGGTATGGGGGTGCCGTCGATGATTGCGGTGGTAATCTCGGTGGCATGCCCGCGCAGTTCGGGGTCGCCGCATTCCTCGATCAGATTCATTGCATAGGTGGCCTTCCGGTCGGCACGTAGGTTGTCGTTCTTTGCGGTGTCCGCAATGAGTTCTAAGGTGCCCCGGAACAGTTCCTCTCGCGAGATCGACAGGTCGCGTACATTGTGTGCGCCCAGTGATCGCGCCACTGTTGCATCGAGAGGCCTGTCGCGTCGTTCCGGAATCGTGTAGGCGGCGTCACCGGTGAAGCGTGTCTCGTCCATGCTGAAGCCTGGTTCGACCGGTCGGAATCCTTCGGTGCCATCGTAATCGTATTGCGCACCGAACGCGTCATATACGGCGAACGGGTCGGCACAGCTGTTGGCGTGCATGTAGTCGATGAATTCATCACGCGTGAATGTGACGGTGAGCAGGTGCTTTATGGAGGGATTGCTGTTGCGCAAGCGGTCGAATTCCTCGTCCACGTTCAGGAGGGATTGCACTGTGTCGTCCTCCGATTCGGCATGATGCATCGTCGTCTCATCGGACGATGTGGATCCGTCGTGCTCGAGCAGGTCGCGCAATTCGCGGTCGAAGTCGGTATCGGCCTGCATGTCCTGCGTCTGAACCCCATCATGCTCATCGTCGCCGACTCCCGAGGTTTCTTCCGGGTCGGAGAACAGGGCGCTCCCGCGTTCGCCGAATCTTCCCTGACCGGCGTGCGCGGTGAAATCCTCAAGATTCGTCAGATCGGAGATTTGCGTCATCGCGTTGTCCATGAGCGTCTTGATGGCGTTGTCACGCTCGTATACGGCCTCCTCCAATCCGAGGGAATCCATGCGCAGTGAGACGCATCTGACCTGCTCGCTGGCACCGAATGCGAGAGAGGCGAAAATGAGTCCGATCTGCAGATTGTATTCCGCACTGATCCGCGAACGCTCGGCCTCATCAAGTTCGGTCATGGCGCCGGATCGCATGTTGATGAGCTCGTCGGGCATAAGTGTGCGACTCGCCGAGGTGAAGGCGAAGGACACCTCACCTTGCTGCAGGTTCGAACGGAAATCCGTGTCGAATCTGAAGGGCAGCCATAGGGCATTGACTGCATTTGCAAGGGCATGCCGGTATATCCATTCGCTGCCGGCGAGATGCCGGACGTCAACGGCAACGCCGGCCTGTGAGGCGTCGAGCGACGCAGACAGCGACATACCTCTGCCGAAATGCAGGTAATCGTCTACGCGGAAACATTCGGGGTCATCGAGAATATGCACCGGATGGGTCGGCGGCAAGGCGGACAGCGATGGATTGCGCAATAGACGGCGGTCGATGCGGGCGACCTGTTTGAACGTCACGGTGTCTTCGATCGGCTGTTCGCTGTGGGCGGCATTGTAATCGAGCCACTTGTCGATCAGCAGGAACCGGTTGACCGCCCCTTCGAGCTTGAGGCTCGTGAGCATCGCATCATATGGCATGCGCTTCTCCCATACGAGGAAACGCGCATGGGAGACGGACGATTCGATCATATACAGCGGCTCCCTGCCATGGTCTGCCTCCAATTCGGACAGGTCGCCCATGACGCCTATGCGTCTCATCGTGTCGGCGAAATACTCCTCGAGACCACTCACCCGCATGCGATGCGCACGTGCCGTGTCCGTCTGCGCCACGCTGGTGCGAATGGCTGCGAGCGGTGAGAATCGACGGAAATTCGAAATGATGTTGCCGGCGCCATATCCCTGCAGACCGCCATTGACCGACACCGCAAGATAGAGGTGGAAGAAGCACACAGCCATGAGATCTCGGTATTCGAGATCCGTGCGCAGGCGTGCAGGCAATTCGGCACGGGCGTTTTCAATCGTATACCGGTTCGCCGATTTGAGGAAACCAGCGAGCCAGGCCATGCGTCCGTTGCCGTCACGACCCTGAATATCGCCGACAAGTGCTCGTGCCGAACCCTCCACGGTGGCGATGTGCGCCGGTTTCGTCCCGCCGAATCGGGAATCGTCATCGGTCACGAGCGAATCGGTGACGTCAAGCTCCAGATCCGGTTCGCGCACATCGAGGTTCGCATACAGGTCGCCAGTCATATACACGGCGCCTGTGTCATCGGCCATCGCCAGCGTGCCAAAACGGCCATGGGAAGTGAAATAGCCGAGGGCGAATCTGCGCAGGCCGGGCATCTGCACCCAACCGACGCGATCGAACGGCAGTCCTGTCCCGTCCACCGAGAACGACCGGCGGCGCATCAGCGGATTGAGCACGATCGTCTCCGCCGACGGCATTTTGACGCCAAGCAGCGGATTCGTCGGAGTCGGCGTGAACATGTTATGCATGGGCAGCGCGCCTGCGAACATGCTTTGCGCCGTCGACTCCACCTGACGCGCATATCTGGCCGCATTGACACCCAGGTTCCTCAGCCATCGCGCCGGCTTGCGTGGCCGCGGGTCGGAAGTGTTCGAATTCGTGCCTGTCATGTGTTCCAATCTACACGCCAAGGCGCAATGTGTCTGCCGATTACCCGCACAACGTCACGGCAGTTACTCGCATGCCGTTAGAATGACGCATGTGAACACACCTGCACGCCGGACCCATCCGCTCATCGCCGCGCTCGTCGCCGCGCTCGTCATTGTGCTCGTGGAATGCCTCGTATTCAATTTCGCATGCCTGCGCTCACACTCCGCGCGTCCTGCCAATGCCTCGCAATCGTTGATCGAGCAGGGGGCGAACGGCGCCGCCAATCCGCAGGTGGCACTCGGCCCAGGCCTCGCATTGCATGGCACCGGTCTGCTGTGGGTCACCGATGCAACCAAGGCATATGTTGACGTGTCTTCGAATGGCTCATCACCCTACGCGCAGGTGCTCATGACCTCGCCGAATGACATTGCCCGCGCCAGAACGACCATGACCCAGGCCCAACGCGACGAGCTCTACCGCGAGCTTGTGCATGTGCGGCTTGACGGAGGTCGCATGCAGACCGTTGCCGTCGATGCCCCGCGCTCCACCTACCTGCCCTACCAGGATTCCGAAGCCCGGCATGCGCAGTCCAATGGTGACCACACGGTGCGCCTGTGGATCGAGGAGGCAACCGATTCCCTCATTCCGATCGTGGGCCTTGACGCCAACGCACGCGTACCGTTCAGCTGGAACTGGGCGCAGGTGCTGCTCATGGCCGCGTTTGCCGCCTTGCTTATCGCATTCTCACCCAGAAGCCGCCTGTGGCTCATGCCACTCGACACCGGTTCGCGATTGCAACGTGGCGCATTCACCATTGGGGCGCTGGCGCTCGCCGGCTATACGGCTGTCCAGATCTACTGGCAGATCGCCGGGGCCGCACCGATGGCATACCATACCCCGGGCCGATACTCCTACGACTACGACCAATACGACCATGTCGCACAAGCTCTCATGAACGGCCATGCGTGGCTCGATCTTCCCGTGCCGGAACAGTTCGCCCAATTGCATAACCTCTATGACACGGCTGCGCGCGACCATCTGCTCGAGCAGGGCGTGACGCACATCTACTGGGATTACGCATATCACGATGGCCATTGGTATTCCTATTTCGGTGTGCTTCCTGCGCTGCTGCTCTTCCTGCCCTACCGTGCCATCACCTCGCTGTTCGTTCCCGGCGGTCTCATGTTGCCGAATGCGAGCGCCGACATGCTGCTCATGCTCGGTGCCGCGATCTTCGGCTGCCTGCTGGTAATTCGCCTGCTCAAACGCATGCCGGTGCAGGTGAGCGTGGCCACCTGCGCGCTCTCCTGCCTTGCATTCATGCTCGGTTCGAACCTGCTGTATTTCTGGCATCGCACGAATTTCTATTCGATTCCCTTCGCCTCCGGCCTGTGCCTGACCTTCCTGGGAATGTGGCTTTGGCTTGGCGCCCCCGTCACGCGAAAACGCATATGCACGCTGGGGTGTTCCGATTCCGCGGATGACTCCCCCTCACTGAGCCTTCGGCATGTGGCATTCGGCGCGCTGTGCATCGCCGCTACCGTCGGCTGTCGCCCCACCTTCGCATTGACGGCATTGCTTGCCATTGCCCTGTTCTTCCCGCAGGTGCGCGCGGTGTTCAGCGCATCCACATGGAGGGAACGTGCCATGCGCATTCAGGCGTTGCGTTTCCTGTGCGCGCTCATCATGCCTGCCATGCTCATCGTGATTCCGGTGATTGCCTATAACGCCATGCGCTTCGGCTCGTTCACCGATTTCGGCAATGCCTACCAGATCACTGTGGCGAACATGACCGACTTCCACACGCCGCTCTCGCAGATGCCACGCGCATTGTGCTATTACCTGTTTCTGCCGCTCACCTTTGGCAATGACTTCCCATGGCTTGAGCTCACGGTCGCACCGACGCCCACCTGGTTCTTCACCGAGACGACGCCCGCCGGCCTGTTCGTGCTGATGCCGCTCGCCCTGTTGGCCTTCGCCGTCCCGTTCATGAGACGCCCGCTCGGCAGACTGTATGCCACGCTGACCTCCATGCTCGCCCTGGCCATGGTGCTGCTCGTGTTCGATGCCTATGTGGGTGGGTTCGCGTGGCGGTATTTGGCGGATTTCTCCTGGCTCGTCATGCTGTGCGCGTTGGCGGTGATGGCATGGTTTGTGGAACGGCACCCCATCTGGCGTGTGGTCTTCGTCATCGTGCTGGTGTATGCCATCATGCTCGCATTGGCCTCCATGTTCGTCATCGGTCGTGATGACGCCATGATCAACATCATGCCCTCGAGATTCGCCGACGTGCGTTCATGGTTCACGTTGCTGCCGTGAGGCGGCATGCAGTCGCCCTCCGCTGTTCGTTCTGCGTGTAGGCCACCATGCGCATATTTGCAGACTACAATGTTCGGCATGGGATTGCTCACATCGCTGTTCAAAACGACCAGACCTGTAACACCGCCGCAGAAGGTTCGGTTTGGCTTCGACCATGCCACATACGCATACGATGCTCAGACGTACGGCGTGCGCGACATCTCACTCGATCTGTCATGTTCAAACGGCAACACGGCAATCATAGGACTCAACGGAGCTGGTAAATCCACGCTCATCGACCTCATGAACGGCACGCTCATGCCGAGTTCCGGGAAGATCGTCGTCGAGGCCGATGGCAGGAGCTATGATGCGTCGCATGGCGGCAGGGTGCAGATTCAGCGCATTGTGGGCACCGTGCAACGTGAGGTGGATCTGTACCGATTGCGGCACAATGTGAGCATCGAGCAATCCATCGATGAACTGCTCAGGAAATACCGGCTCACCACCGTACAGCGTCTGGCGATCGCCGGTGACGCACTCGCGAAGTTCTCATTGGACGCGAACATGCGCACCCCGCTCGACGAACTCGATGGCGAGCAGTTGCACCTATTCGCCATCGCCCGCGCATATGCCGCCAATCCGGGTGTGCTGCTTGCAGACGAGCCCATGCGCGGGCTTGATGAGATCAGTTCGCGGCATGTCGCGCGCCGTCTGTTCACCTGCGGCAAGCCGGTTGTCTTCGCCACGCATAATGTCGATCTCATCCGCAATGACGAATTCAACATCACGCGTGTCGTTGTGATGGACGAGGGTGAGATTGCATTCGACGGCGAGCCGGCGAGTGCATCGGCGTACTATGCACAGCTCATCCGCAGCAAATACCGTCAGATCTCCTCGACACAGTGACGCACGGCACTGAGCACCAGACGCACATGCGCGTCGAACCGGTCCGGTTCCGGCAGCAGTGATATCGCCAAATACCCATTGGCTTCCATGTCGAAGAAGTAGCCGGGCTGGCCGGACGTGGCATTGTCGCGAATCATCGTCGTCACCAGCTCGTTCTCGTCGATGAATGAAGGGAAGCGCAGCAGCACGTTCCATCCTCCTTCGGCGCGGAGCACGCTCACCACGCCGAGATCGTCCGCATCGAGCAGCCGGTGCAACGATTCCAGATTCCGTGTGATGCGCTCCTGCACGCGGTTATGTTGACTGTCGAGTTTAGCGATCATGTCATCCATGCGTTCGGCAATGAGTTCGCTCATCGGCAGGAAGTCATCGGCGATCACGTCGAGCCGGCGCATCGCCTCCCGAACATCGTCGTCGGGACCGCTGATCTCGATCCAACCCACCTTGGCGTGCGGCGCGGCGAGACGCTTCGAGAAACCGTCGAGCGCGAACGTGAGCGCACCGCGCTCGCCAGCGAATCTTCTGTTGCCCTCGAATGGCTCCAGCGCATAGTCGAAGAACACCTCGTCCGCAATGAGTGCGATGTCGAACTCGCGGCACAGTTCGATGAGATGCTCCCGTTCGCCGGCTTTGACGTATTGGCCGGTCGGATTGTTCGGATTGATCACAATAAGCGCACGGATGTGTCGCGCCTCTTGCCTGTCGCGCTCCAGCATGGCCCGCAATGCCGGGATGTCCATGTACCAGGAACCGTCGAATTGCAATTGGTATTCCACCGTCTTCGCGCCGCAGAGACGTGCGATCGACTCGATGAGCGGGTATCCCGGTTTCGGCGCGAGCACCGTCTCCCCCGGATTGCATAGCAACATCATGAGCCATGCATAGGCCTGCGATGTGGAACTGAGCAAATACAGTCGCTCCGGATCCGGGCATCCTATTGCCTCGGCAAGGCGACGCCGTGCCTCCATCTGGCCACGTGGCTGTGCCCGATACACCTGCGGGAGCAATTGCGGCGCGAGGCCGTGCGCCGTGGGATTCGAGTCATTGAGTTTGTCGAGGTCCACCCCACGAGCCTTGGCCTCTGCTTCGCACGCGGCGATTGGATTCGGCTGGCTCACATCGATTCTGCTGGAAAAACGCACGACATAATACTACTCCCATCGTCGTCCATATCAGGGCGAATACGATTGGAGGCGCCATGGGATCCCATGGCGCCTCCAACCTTGCATGAATGTAATGCGACCTACTTACTTGGCCGACTGCTGGCTGGCGTAGTAGGCGGCACCCACGATGCCCGCCTCGTTATGCAGCTTGGCGGCGACGATCGGGGTTTTGATGTCGATGTACGGCAGGAACTTCTCGGAGACGCGGCTCACACCACCGCCGACCACGAACAACTCGGGGCTGAAGTACAGCTCCATGAGACCGTAGTACTTGGTGAGGCGCTTGGCCCACTTCTTATAGCCCATGTCGAGCTTTTCACGGACCGAAGATGCCGCATACTTCTCCGCATCGCCCTTGCCCTTCGGCAGTTGGATGTGGCCGAGCTCGGTGTTGGGGATGAGCACGCCATCGTAGATCAGAGCGGTGCCGATACCGGTGCCGAGGGTGGTGGCGATGACAAGCCCATCCTGGCCTGCCGCCGCACCGAACGCCTGTTCCGCCAGACCGGCCGCGTCCGCGTCGTTGACCACGGTGACCGGGCGACCGCATGCCTCCGAGAACACCTCGGTCACGTCCACACCAATCCACGACTGATCGAGGTTCGCCATGAAGTCGAGCTTCTTGCCCGGCTTGATCGGAGCCGGGAACGCAATGCCCACCGGCACGTCCTCGGGCACTTCGAAATGCTCGAGCTGCTGGCGCACGATATCTCCCACGGCCTTGGGAGTGGAGTGCTCGGGGGTGAGGATCTTCAGGCGGGGTTCGGCGAATTCGCCCTTCTCCAGATTCACCGGGGCGGCCTTGATGCCCGAGCCACCGATGTCAACGCCGAATGCTTGTGCAGTGTCAATCATTGCAATCTCCCTTGCCGTTCGAATCCGAGGCGTGCACTCGTTGCATGCCCCATACCCCATATTGTGGCGTATTTGTCGGACATGAAAACGCTGGATAGCTTGATTTTCCTTATACGGTACACAATTGGTAGGCATCGGAAAGCAATCGTTTGCCGTTCCGGCGATTCATTATTAATACATCGCATTAACAAATAGGCGGCCGATACGGGCCGCGCCCCATCCGATATCGCCCATATTGTGGATAACGGTTCGGCAAATCCGTGCGGTGGACTATACATGGGTAGTGCAATTTCAGGGAAGGTGAAACTCCTTACTGGCGGTAGCGTAACGGGCCCTGCCCGCATGCGGAGCCCGCAACCCGCGCAAGCGGTGGATCTGGTGCGAGTCCAGGGCCAACGGTTACAGTCCGGATGAAAGAAATGAGCTCACATGAGTGTTTTTTCACACCCAGATTCGACTTCAACCAACCAAGTCTCCAGCAGTCACTCCACTGGGGCGGCAGACCGTGGACGTTGGTCCACGCAGCGCATCGCCATGTATGCGCTGTTCGTCGCGCTCGCCATGGCGGTCAGTTTCATCGAGATCCCGTTGATGCCCGCCGCACCTTGGCTCAAATACGACCCATCGGGCATCGTCTGCATTCTCGCAGGCTTCGCATTCGGCCCCTCGGGTGCGGTCATCGTCAGCGTGCTCGGGTTCGTGCCTCATCTGTTCGTCAACCCGCTGGGCGCAGTGATGGCGATTCTCGTGGCGCTTGGATATTCGCTGCCGGTCGCCTTCATCTACCGCAAGCGCCCCACACGCGCAGGTGCGCTCACCGGCATTCTCTTCGGCGCCGCTGTTGCACTCGTGGCGGCCATCGTGGGCAATCTGTTCATCACCCCGCTCTACGCGCATATGAGCATGCAGCAAGTCGCCTCGATGATCGTGCCGATTCTGCTGCCGTTCAATCTGCTCAAATTCGTAATCAACGGCGTCGTGAGCTTCCTGTGCTACCGCCCAGTCTGCAAGCTGCTCACCCGATGAGCGACACGGGATTCCAGATCGAACTTCGGCATGTCGGATTCTCCTATGACGGCGGCGCGACATGGGCACTCGACGATGTGAACCTTGGCATTCGTGCCGGCGAGCGCGTGTGCATCGTCGGTGCGAACGGGTCGGGGAAATCCACATTGTTACGTGTGATGGCCGGACTCAGCGCGCCCGACACGGGTTCCGTGACGCTCATGGGGCACACGGTGTTCACCGACGAAGGTGGTGCCGACGCCGATGCGTACGCATGTGCGCGGCGTGGCATCGGCGCGGTATTCCAGAATCCCGAGGATCAGATCGTCACAACGGTGACCGCCGACGATGTGGCATTCGGCCCGGAGAACCTCGATGTGCCCTCCGATATGATCGGAGCGAGGGTGCATGATTCACTTGCCTGCGTCGATATGCTCGCGGCATGGGGGGCCGACCCCACGCATATGAGCGGCGGTGAACAACAACGCATCGCCATCGCCGGTATGCTCGCCATGCGCAGCCGTCTGCTTGTGCTCGATGAACCCACCGCCATGCTCGACCCGCAGGCGCGCGCCGAGGTGCTGGCGTTGCTCGACCGCATCCAGGCATCGGGAACGACCTTGCTGATCGTCTCGCACCTGCCCGAGGAACTGCGGCATGCCGATCGCATCGTGCATATCGAGCACGGCAGGATCACCAGTGAGGATTGCGCACGGCACACGCCGCAATACGACCAACATTGCCCCAGTGTGACCACGTTCGCCCAGCTCGACGCGTTGGCCCGACATGTCAACACCGAGCATGCCGCCATAATTGGGGCCGCCCTAACCGCCGTGGAGTTCGATAACGTGTCGTTCCGCTACGAGCGGGAATCGGCGGACGTGCTTAACCATATGAATCTACGGATTCCACGAGGATGCCTGACGGCCATCATGGGCCCGAACGGATCCGGGAAGACCACATTCGCACGCCTACTGTGTGCGCTCGACAAACCGCGCGACGGCCGAATCGTGGTGGAGGGCATCGAGGTGACGCGAGCGAGACGACGCGAGCGCAGACGCTTGCGTCGAGTGCTCGGATTTGTGATGCAGCACCCCGAACGCCAGCTATTCGCCGAAACGGTGGCCGACGATGTGGCGTTCGGTCCAACCAACCAGGGTTTGGATGCGGCACAGGTGCGTGAACGCGTCGATTGGGCTTTGGAGCTCGCCGGCGTGTCTGACCTGCACGACAGGAATCCGTTCGAACTGTCAGGCGGCCAGCAGAGGCTGGTCGCCATCGCCGGAATCATCGCCTGCGATCCGTCAGTGCTGGTGTTGGATGAACCATGTGCAGGGCTCGATACCTCGGCGAGCAGACGCATCGAGCATCTGATGCAGACCCTTCGCGACAGGGGGGTCACCATCATCCTCATTTGCCATGACCCCGATCAGGTGGACCGTTTGGCCGATCAGGTTATCCTGTTCGGCAATGATCAACAGGCACTGGATCACGCAGATAGCGGCGGTGAGATCCAGCGTGAGGCACTCTCCCCCACCGACACGGGTTACTCCTGGGTGTCCGGCCTCGACCCACGCGTGAAGATCGTATGCCTCCTCACGGTGATGTGTGCGGCCTTCGCCATGAACACCTGGGCCCAGTTGGCCGTGGGTGTGCTGCTGACGGCCGCTCTCTGGGCCGCCAGTCGTGTCGGCTTCACCGGACTATTGCATTCGGTGCGTGGCTTCCTCGCCCTATTCGCGGTCATGGGTGCCCTCAACATCGGTGTCGTTCATACCGGTGATGTGCTGGTAAGAATCGGTCCGCTGCCGATCACGACCGGCGGCGTGTCCGTCGCCATCATCTACACGGTGCGCTTTGCCATCGTGCTGATATTGGGTGCCCTGTTGCTTGAGACCACGACCCCCACCCGTCTGACGGCGGCGTTCTCTTCGTTGCTCTCACCGCTGCGTCGGCTGCATTGGCATACGCAGGAGACGGCACTAGTACTGTCATTGGCCCTGCGGTTCGTGCCCACGTTGACCCAAGAGGCACTCTCCATTCGAGATGCGCAGGCGATTCGTGGCGGTTCCATAGAATCGGGATCCCTGCCACAACAGGTCAACGCAATGTGCGCGACCATCATACCGGTGTTCGCCGGCGCCATACGCCATGCCAACAACCTGTCGTTGGCTCTGCAGGCTCGCTCCTTTGAAGAGGGGCGTCCCCGCTCCATCTGGCATGTCATGCGCATACGTGGCCGTGACATCGTGCTCATAGCGTTCACCGTGGCGACGTTGGCGGCCATAATCGCCATGAATGTGTTCACAATATGAATTGCAGTTGCGCTCAAAGCGAATACTCATGCAAAATATTCACAACGACACCCGTCATGTACGATGACACAATCACCGCGCACGGCGGCGCCGACGAATGAGGTTGACGCGAATGGCATTGAGCGCCGTTCCACCCACGTCGAATGTATGACGCACGGTTCGTCCCACAAGGACTCAATGCCGTAGGCGACGCACATGAGTCGTGACCACCCGCCGCATGGCGGGTGGTTTTTTATTTCCGCACTCCTCTCCACTGCCGCCTTGTTCTCACAGAGCACGATGCCGCATGTCCGTTGTTCAGGACCATTAAGATGGAACGCAGAAGAATATGCCCACCGCAACTACAGAAACGAGGAAGTCATGGCATTGCAGGATGGCGAACATACCATCGCACTGAACAACGAGGTGCTCATGCCCGAAATCGGCTTCGGCGTATGGCGCGCCGAAGAGGGCCCCGAGACGGTGAACGCCGTCAAGGCCGCGCTGGCCAACAGCTACCGCCTCATCGACACGGCGGCGTTCTACAAGAACGAGAAGTCTGTGGGAGAGGCCATCGCCTCGTCCGACGTGCCGCGCGACCAGATCTTCGTGACCACGAAGGTGTGGAACGACGACATTCGCGCCGGCAAGACGAAGGAGGCCTTCGACAAGAGCCTCAAGCTCCTCGGTCTCGATTATCTCGACCTCTACCTGTTGCACTGGCCGGTCGAAGGCTGGCAGCAGGCATGGAAGGAGCTGGAGACGCTCTACCGTGACGGCCGCGTCAAGGCCATCGGCGTATGCAACTTCGAGCAGGACCAACTCGAAGAGCTGCTGGACCTCGCCGAGATCAAGCCTGCCGTCAACCAGATCGAGTCCAATCCGCTCTTCGCCAATCAGGATCTCATCAACTTCTGCCACGGCAAGGGCATCGCAGTCGAGGCATGGCATCCGATGGGAGGTCGGGGCAGTGATTTGTTCGAAAACGAGACGCTGCGCGACATCGGCGACAAGTACGGCAAGTCCCCTGCCCAGGTGATGATTCGCTGGCACATGCAGCGTGAGGTGATTCCACTGCCGAAGTCGGTACACGAAACCCGCATCGTGCAGAACATCCACGTATTCGACTTCGAACTGGGCGAGAACGACATGGCCCGGATCAACGCGATGGACACCGGCGAACGTCAGGGTGCGGATCCCCACCACGTCGACTTCTGATCGCCACTGATTGGCTGCACGGCATGGCTGCCGGTTGGTCGCATCCGGAAGGGTTGAGGAACGTAAAAGGGCGCTTGCGATTCAGTGACGATACCCTTCCGGATGCGACCAACCGGCAGCCATGCCGTACATCCCTCGTCGCATTCAAACCGCCATTGCGGTCGGCACGCATTGACCCAGCGCTCCGGTACGATGGAGCGGACTGTTACGCACGGAATCTGTAAGACAACTGGGTTTCCAAAGGTAGGAACAAGAATATGGCATTGACGAAGAAGCAGATCAGGCAGCTGCGCGCGATGGCGAACCAGCTCAAGCCGCTCGTGCAGATCGGCAAAGGCGATCTGAGCGGCAACGTGATCAAGCAGGCGGACGAGACGATCGAGAAACGCGAGCTCATCAAAGTGCAGGTGCTCGACGGTTCGGGCATCGACGCCAAGGAGGCCGCACAGGGGCTTGCGGATCGCATGGGGGCCGAGGTCGTTCAGGTGATCGGCAACCGTGCCGTGCTCTACCGTCGTTCACATCGCGACGACATCGAGCACATCCAGCTTGTGCGCGAATAGAACGAATGCAAAGCCTTTACGGATGAAAACGCCCGGCCCACATGAGCCGGGCGTTTTCATTGGCACATCAGTCGCGTGCGGCGAGGCGCGGAGCATCCGCGAATCTGCACACCGATACCGGATCAGCGCGACGTGAGGCCCTCCCACTGCGGTTTCCAAGTCATCTGGCGGTCATAGGCGCTCGCCCAGAACATGTACTCGTATTCGACACCACGCACGAACGAATCCACCAGTCCACGCCGGCGCTCCTCGCCCACGTCGGCAACGCGGCGTTCGATCTGTGCGAGCAGCCATACGGAGCTCTGCCAGAACTCGTCGGTCTTGTACATGTCGATCCACTGCCGGTATGGATTGTGCTCGAGTCCCTGCGCAAAATCACGTGCCAGCCGCTCGCCATAGTCGGCGTACACCCACGCGCAGGGCAGCACGGACACCAGGATGTCGAGCAGATCGCCCGAATACGCGGTGGTGAGCATGTTCGTCGTGTAGGCGCGCGCGAATGCGGACTGCTGGCCGTGCAGCACCTTCTCCTCGGTCAGGCCGAATGATGCCAGATAGTCGCGATGCAGTGAGGTCTCCACATGCAGGATCGCGTCCTGCACACCCGCCATCCATGCCATCACCTCGCGGTCGTCGGTCTTCGTCACGGCGAGCGCATGCACCTTTGCATAGGCGCCAAGGTAGAGCTCGTCCTGCATCAGGTAGAACGCGAACTTCGAACGGTCAAGGGTTCCAGCGCCGAGTTCCTGTATGAACGGCTGCCTGTAGCCCTCTTCCCATACAGGATCGGCGGCCTGACGCATGCGCAATGCGAACGGTGGCAGGTCGGTTCTGGTGATGGTGATCGGCATGGATTTCGCCATATGATGTCTCCCTACGTAGGTATTGACCAACAGGTTCAAAGGGTCACGCTGCCGCGTTCTCAACTCGTCTGAGTTCCCCCGCATTCCCGTATTGTCACATGGTCGGCAGACGAAGCGGCATGTCGTCTCCATGCATGTTCGCCGATGGACATCGTGCGTTTGGCCGCGTATCCATGCCGGCCTACACTGTCGGTATGAGATTCATCGGTAATTTGATCTGGCTTGTTCTGGGCGGTCTGGAGATCGCCTTCGCCTGGTTTGTGGTCGGCCTCGTGCTTTGTGTGACAATTGTAGGTATCCCGTTGGGTGTGCAGTCGTTCAAAATGGCCCAGCTCACGCTCACCCCCTTCGGCAAACACGTCGTCTACGGCGGTTCGGTGGGTTCGCTGCTACTCAACATCGTATGGGTGGTCCTGGTCGGCTGGTGGATGGCGCTTGGGTATCTCATTGCCGGTGTGCTGAATTGCATCACGGTGATCGGCGTGCCTTTCGGCATTCAGTCATTCAAGATGTGCAAGCTTGCCCTGTGGCCTTTCGGCACCGTCATTGCGTATATTCGCCAGCATCAGTAGCCATGGGAGTGCAGGTATTTATCGTCGAATCCGAAATAGTGCCCCAGCTCGTGGAGCACGGTCTTGCGAATCTGTTCGATCATCTGCGCATGCGTGGCGCAGATGCGTTCATGGGGACCTTTGAAGATCGTGATGCGGTCCGGCAGCACGCCGGCGTATCCGGTAGTGCGCTGGGTGATTGGCGTGCCTTGGTAGAGGCCGAGCAGCTCGCCATCTCCGTGGGTCATGCTGACGTATTCGCTGTCCGTTGGCTCGTCGGCCACCGTGATCGCGATGTTGGAGAGGGCCTTTTTGAACCGTTCTGGGACGGAGCGGACCGCCTCGGTGACGGTCCGCTCGAATTCAGGTTCGCTCATATGCATGTCGACGCCTTTTCGAATCAGTCACGACCTAGCGGATTGACGCCCTCATTGGCCGGCGACGTCTCGTTGTCGAACATCAGCGCATGCAAGTGGTTGTCGAGGTAATCGGCTTCCTGATGCGCCTCGGTGTCCTCCTTCGGCGTGTGGGGTTCCATGGGCATCTCCATGCGACGCACCATGCCGCGATCCTCGTAGAAACCGTAGTCGCAATCTGTGTCGGTGTACAGGAAGTAGTGCTCCACATTGTTCACTTTGAATTCATTGAGCATCCAGTCGAACAGATGCTGTCCTACGCCCTGACCGCGCATGTCCTCGCGCACAATGAAGAGCACGATCTCGCCGTCATAGGCGTGGCCGTCCTTCTTCGCCTGCTCGATCATCTGCCGGTCGGCTTTCTCGGCGTTGAGCATATTCTTCAGCGCCTGATGAGCCGACTTGTTGAAGAAGAGCGGTCCCATGATCTTCATGACGCTGCGATGATGCTGGTTGATTCCCTTGCGGGTCTCCTGTGCATCGATTCGTCCCAGAATGGCACCGACCACTTCACCATCGCGTACAGCCACTTCGGCGGTGGTCGTGCGTGCCAGACAGTATTCGAGATCTATCTGGGCAAGTTTCGTCTGCAGATCCTCATCCATCTGTGGATCCTGCTTGTGCCACGTCTCGCACAACATCTTCGTCAACGCGGGGTAATCGGTGCGCTGCAACGTCCTGTAACTGATCGAATCATTCATAACCCCAAGTGTATCCCCACAGCCGCATGTGGCCGCCAGCTTCAACCTATTGGCGTATGCGCCGTGACCGGCGATCCTTGCCTTCCTCCACAAGCTCCCTTATACGCTTGAGCAGCCCGACGAGCACGCCGTTCTCCAAGCATTCGGCAAGATAACCGTCGGAACGGCGTTCACGGTACACAATCATGGTGATCAGAGCGCTCACCAATTCCATGTCCAATGAATGCACATTCAGAATCTTCGGGTCCACCTCTGCATCAAGTCCGTAACGACGCAACGTCTTGGTGAAATCCGCCGAGCACCGGGTGAGTACGGAATCGATGAAGCCGAGCATGATCGGCTCGTATACCACGTACGACACGCTGCTCATCACGCCGGGCATTGTCATGAACTCGGTGTGGTACAGGTCGCCGGTGTCGCTTTCAAGGGGTTGAATGTATGCGGTGAGCCATTCATAGGTATCCCGGGAATCCTCATGCTCACGCATCACGTCGAGCATATTGGCGTAATGCTCGAACTGGCTGCCCGTTCCCCGCTCCCCTTCGCGCATCGACACGCCGCGTTCGACGTCGAGATCAATGGCGAACCGGAACTGCTGGGCCAACTGCAGAATCGTGGCCACCTCATGCCGACATACGTGCAGACTTTGTGCCTGCTCACACGAGCACATCATGCGCGACAGCAAATTATGACGCATAATGATGTCGACGGTGTGCATCTCGGTATCATCGGCCACCTCGGCATGGAAAATGCCGAATGGCACGAAATGCAACTCGCGGACATCACCGTTCTCCCATAGCTGCTTGCCGCCCATCAACGATTCAAGGGAGGCGAATCGAGCCAGTTCGGTGAGCGGCCTGCCGAGTCTCATCGACTTGTCAATGAGACTCAGTCGTGCATGCGTGCCGGTGAGCAGAAGCCTCTTGGTGACGTCGCTGATTTCGAGTTCCTGCGCCGCCCGCTTCATTTCATCGGTATCGGAGGCCGTGTGGCGCATGGGGTCCCGGTTCTCCTCGATCACCCGCCGCATGTCGGCGTTGAGTATTTCGGTCCCCGGCACACGATGCCATGCAGCGACGAGTCGCAGCACCTTGGAATTCTCATACAGCACGATGAAGTTGCGTCCGATCGAGGCCTGCCACCACTCATCGAGGGCACAGTTCTCGGGGTCGAGCAGCGCGTCCTTCACCACCTTCCAGCTGGGTAGGTGGTCGATGTCCGTGTCGAAGAGCTTCGCGATGTTCTCCTTGAACGCTTCGGAATACATGACGCCGCCAGTGACGCCCGAAGACATGAGCGCTCTGAACGAACGGTAAGTGAGGGGCACCGATTCAATGTCACATTGTTCGTACACGGTGCCGGGACCATAGGTGATGAGAGGGTCCTCCCCCCGTTTGGAACCGTCGAGGGTGGGGTATTCACACAGCACGATGGCACCACAGTTCTCGCATTGCTCGAGAATGCGCCCACCAGGTAGCGTGACTCCGGTGTTGAATTCGCAATCGTAGTTGTAATGCGCCAGTGATGACGATGGGATGAAACCGAACATGTTCGGGCCGGTGTGGCCGAGGCCATAGAGGTGCGCGCCGCAGATGCATTGCCGTCGGACCATGCCTACCCTCTTTCCACTCCCCTGTTCACATGTGCATTCCGTGTAAGCGTTACGAGAATTTCCAGAATGCACGTCCATCTGGACTTTATCCGATCCGAAGGGAGCTGTGCGTCGTAATATTTTTAGAGGAACCGTCTAAGATGCCATTGATTGTCTGTTCATTTGTCTAATTTGAGCATAGTTCGCTTTCAGCAAATTATCAAGCGCGATTTACACTCTTCAAGCTATTTTGTCTATTTTTGTATGGGACTCTATCGGCAGTTTTGCACGGCTTACGGGTTACTACGCCGTAGGAAACACCTAAACGGGATTTTGTATCCTCAATCCTGTATTCCTTAAGTATGACAAGTGAAAATCATTCCAACGCGCAGCAGCCCGCACCAAGCGCAGACGAAGTGACCAACGCCGGCATCGTCAAGGAGTACACCACCCCACTCAAGCACGAGATTGATCCGGACATCAATCTGTTCGACTTTCTGGAAGGGCGCGCGCAGCGCAATCCCGACGGCTCCATGGTGAGCTACAAAGACGCCAGCGGCATCTGGCAGACCTTCTCGGCCACCGAGTTCCGAGACAAGGTGGCAGACATCGCCAGGGGACTTATCGGATGGGGCGCACGCGCAGGCGAATCCATCGCGATCATCGCGCACACCCGTTGGGAGTGGGTTGCTCTTGACATGGCCATCATGTCCATCGGCTGCGTCACCGTGCCGGTGTATGAGACCAACTCACCTGCGCAGATCCGCATGGTGTTCAACGACGCCGAAGTGGTGCTCGCCTTCGCCGAGGACGACGCGCAACGCGACAAGCTCGAATCCATCGCCAACGACACCCCGTCGACGCGTGGTTCATTCGTCATAGATTCGGCCGCCATTGACGCAATCATCGCCTTCGGGGCCAACGTGACCGAGGAGCAGTTCCTCGAGCGCAAAGCTGCCGCCCATGGCGACACGTTGGCCACAATCATCTACACCTCCGGATCCACTGGCACCCCCAAAGGCGTGGAGATCAGCCACGGGAACATGGCCGCCGAATGCATGGACGCCCTACAGTACATGCCTCGCGCAATAGACATCCCCGACCGCCGCTTGCTGCTGTTCCTCCCGCTTTCCCATGTGTTCGCACGATTCATGGCCACGGTGGCCTTTGCCGGCACACTCACTCTCGGCCTCACCAGCAATATGAAGACGATCATCAAGGACTTCGAGGACTTCGGCCCCACTCTGCTGCTCGCCGTTCCGCGCGTATTCGAAAAGGTGTACAATGCCGCCTCCCAACGTGCCGGCACTGGTTTCGCCGGCCGCATGTTCGCCCGCGGCGTACGTGTGGCACGCGAATGGAGCAAGGCCGAGCAATCCGGCAACGGAATTCCCGCAGGCTTGCGCATGCGCCATGCGTTCTATGACGCCGTTGTCTACAAGAAGATTCGCACGGTGTTCGGCCCCAATGCCGACTTCGCCATCACCGGCGGTGCGCCGATGGATTCGGATCTGGCCCATTTCTACAATGGCATAGGCATGCCGCTGCTCGAAGGCTATGGCATGACGGAGACCTCGGGGCCCGTCTGCGTCTCATTGCCTGAGAACAACCACATCGGCACCATCGGGCAGCCTCTGTGCGGCACGACCGCAGGCATCGCCGAAGACGGTGAACTGTGCTTCAAGGGGCGCGACATCTGCATGGGGTATCACAACCAACCGGAGGTGACCAAGCAGCAGATCGTGGATGGCTGGCTGCATACCGGTGATCTGGGTGACATCGATGATGAGGGCTTCATCCATCTCACCGGCCGTAAGAAAGACCTCATCATCACCGCCGGCGGCAAGAACGTCTCCCCCGGGCATTTGGAAACCACCGTGATGACTTCGCCGGTCGTAGCCCAATGCCTGGTGATCGGTGACCGCAAGCCGTTCGTGGCGGCTCTCGTCACCCTCGACCTCGAAGATGCGAATGCATGGTTGACCTCGCAGGGAGCCAAACCGGCAGCCGATCTGGAAGAGCTTTCAAAGAACCCAATCGTGCACACCGAAGTGGAGCGCATTGTGAACAAGGCGAACGAAGGGGTCTCCCGGGCTGAATCGATCCGCAAGTTCGAAATACTGCCCGACGAATTCACTTCGGAAAACGGCATGCTCACACCAAGTCTCAAGACGCGTCGCAAGCAGATCATCGACCATTACCGCAAACTCATCGACACGGTCATCTACGTGCCACGCAAAAAGGCCAGCTGACCAGCTTTCGGAATGCATATAAGGAGGCCTGTGCGATTCCCGGGAATCGCACAGGCCTCCTTATATGCACATGGCCTCATGCACGCCGCTCCATGCGGGCTTTGTTCAGGGCAAAAGCCCGAGCCAGCATAATCCAAGACACTGCGACAATGGCCAGCATGACGGCGAAAGTCCATGTGCCGCCAACCGCAGTGGCACGCCTGTATACAGACGTTCCCTCGGCACCATGGCCAGCCTGCGCGATGGCCAGGATGGTGGAGAACAGCGTGGTGCCGGCCGCGCCACCGAATTGCAACGCAGTGTTGAATACGGCGTTCCCATCCGGCGTGAACTCATGATGGATGCCGGAGATGGCGTCCGTCATGATATTCGAGAAACCGAGGGCATACCCCACACCGAAAATGAAGTAGAACGACGCCATAAGCACGGACGTCAGATGCAGGGAGAAGACCAGGAACAGCGCCAAGGCGCCAAGGCAGCAAGCGAATGCCCCCAGAATGGGCTTGGTGGGACCGTGCTTGTCATACAACATGCCGCCAACCGGCGCAAAGAGCGCGCCGATGAGGGCTCCCGGCAACACGAGCATTCCTGCAACGAGCGCACTCGTGCCAAGGCTCAGCTGCGCAAGGTTGGTGATGACATAGCCGAAGCCGATTCCCACCATGGGCAGCAGCGTGTATGGAATGAGGTGGAGGACCACCACCTTGTCTTTGAGCCATCCCAAACGGATGAGCGGCGAGAACGAGCGGCGAGACGACCACACGAAGAACACAAGGGCAGCCATGCCCGCAGCGAGACTCACGATGGCGATGGCGGCCGACCGGCCCCACGGCTCACCGGACACGCCCTCACTTATGGCCACGCCACCTTGGTTCAGCGAGAGAATCATGCCGGCGAGTCCTACGATGATGGCGAGGAACTGCAACGGATTCAGACTCACCGCCTCCGTGGGCTTCGTCTGCGTGATGCACTTGAGTCCTATGGGCAACGAGATGAGCACAATAACGGGGATGACGATGACGAAAATCGAACGCCACGGCCAGATACTGGCCACAGCACCACCAACGGTGGGACCTATGGCCGGGGCGACTGTGATGACGAGCGACCCCACGCCCATGAGCCTACCCACCTTGGAGCGGGGAGACTGTTCAAAAATGATGTTGATCATCAGCGGCGTCGCGATGCCGGAACCCACACCTTGAATGACGCGGGCAATGATGATGACAGGGAAGCTGGTGCCCACGATCATGATGAACGAACCGACAACAGCGAGCGCCACAGCTGCCACGAACACGGATTTCATCGTGAAACGACGCTTGAGATAAGAGGAGACGGGCATGGTGACACCCACCGATAGCAGATAGATCGTGGTGATCCATTGCACGGTTGCAGTGTTCACCGAGAACTCCACCATAAGTTCGGGGAACAGTACGGTCATCACGGTTTCGGTCAGGATTCCTATGAACGCCAAGGATCCCACCGAAACGATCGAGCCAATGAGCTTCGGGGAGATGCGGTCGTCATTCGCCGCCGTGTTCGCGATCCTCTTCTTTCCGGCCTGTGTCGGTCGCGTCGTCATTCTTGCCTTTCATCTGTGAGCGTTGAGTTTCACCGGGATGCTCAGTATGCGCAGGATCCACCGGTTCCGTCGGTTTCCGTTCTGTCTGGGTCGGGGCCGGTGGAGCCGGTTCGCCGTGTATGATGGCGCGAATCCGGTCGAGCCGCGGACCTATCTCTCGTTCATAGCCGCGACTGTTGGGATGATAGTATTCACGCCCGACGAGCTTGTCAGGCATGTACTGCTGTTCCACCACCGCATTCGGGTAATCATGGGCATAGCGGTATCCCTCGTGATTGCCCCACGATTTCATCAATGTCGTGGGTGCATTGCGAATATGCAGCGGCACCTGACCTATGAGCCCCGCATCCACATCGGCCAATGCCTGATTGATGGCCATATAACTGGCATTTGACTTCGGCGCGGTCGCCACCGCTATCGCAGCCTCCGATAGAATGATCCGGGCCTCCGGCATGCCGATCATCTGCACCGCCTGCGCCGCGGCCACGGTGGTCTGCAGGATCTGCGGTGCCGCCATGCCGACCTCCTCGGCAGCGGCGATCATGATGCGGCGCGCGATGAACCTCGGATCCTCCCCGGCCCGGATCATGCGGGCCAGGTAATGCAGCGTGGCGTCCACATCGGAGCCTCTCATCGATTTGATGAACGCCGAGATCACATCGTAGTGATCGTCACCGTTCCTGTCATACCTCACAGCCGCCACGTTCATCACGGTGGAGACCACGTCTGCAGTGATCTCGGCAGGAACGTTCGATCCCGATTCGTCAACGGCACCTGCTGCCGCCTCAAGTATGGTCAGAGATTTCCTGGCATCTCCACCTGCCAGACGAATGATCTCATCCACGGCATCGCCTTGCACACGCACCTTGCCCCCCAAGCCACGAGGGTTCGACACCGCCCGTTCGATCACCGTCCGGAGCTCTTCAGGTTCCAACGATTCGAGTTTGACCACGACGGAACGGCTCAGCAGCGGTTTGATCACCGAGAAGCTCGGGTTCTCCGTGGTCGCCGCGATGAAGGTCACGTCACGGTTCTCCACGCTGGGCAACAATGCATCCTGCTGCGATTTGGAGAAGCGGTGCACCTCGTCGATGAACAGAACGGTCTCTTTGCCCTGACTCACCAGTCGCTCATGGGCACGGCGCAGCACCTCGCGAAGATCCTTGACGCCGGACGTGACGGCGGAGAGTTCCTCGTACTGCCGCCCGGATTGCTTCGCGACTATATGGGCCAGTGTTGTCTTGCCCACACCCGGAGGGCCGAACAGAATCACCGAGCTCGGGGCGGTGAGCGAACCCGTCGAGGCGGGGTCGGCGAGACGACGCAATGGGGAACCCGGCGCAAGCACATGGCGCTGCCCCACCACCTCATCGAGGGTGGTCGGGCGCATACGCACCGCCAGCGGTCTCACCACGTCTTCGGATGGGTCGCTCGCCGTGAACAGGTCGTTCGTCATGTCATCGCTCATAGGCAACAGTGTAACCACTACAACGAATTCGAACAAATGTTCGACGTTATGGTGTGTCCATCATGCTCTTCGACTAGCATTGCAACGGAATATGGATGCGCAGGCGTGAGGAACGAACATGGCAGAGGTAGATGACGAACGGACGGCATTGATGAGATTGGTGCCCTCCCGCGGGGAGGACAACAGATCACTGGATGCCGATGAGATCTATGAACGATTCTTCGACTGGGTGGTCGAGGAGCGTGGCATAGAGCCATGGCCGCATCAGGAGGAGGCGGTGCTCGACCTGCTCGCTGGAGACCATGTAATACTCAACACACCTACCGGCTCGGGAAAGTCGCTGGTCGCGCTGGGTATGCATTTCGCGGCATTGTGCACTGGACGGCGCTCGTACTACACCGCGCCGATCAAGGCGCTGGTCTCCGAGAAGTTCTTCGAGTTGGTCAATGTGTTCGGCAGAGAGAATGTGGGTATGATCACCGGTGACTCGCATATCAACGCCGAAGCGCCAATCATATGCTGCACGGCCGAGATTCTCGCTAATCAGGCGCTGCGTGAAGGCCGTCGGGCTGACATCGGCTGCGTGGCCATGGATGAATTCCACTACTACGGCGATCCGGAACGCGGCTGGGCGTGGCAGGTGCCGCTGCTTACCCTTCCACAGACCCAGTTCCTTCTCATGAGCGCGACGTTGGGCAATGTGGACACGATTGCGGATTCGCTCGAGGACCTCACTGACACCGACGTGGACATCATCGCCGAGGCACGCCGGCCTGTGCCACTCAGCTACCGATATACCACCGATCCGCTCGAGAAAACGGTGGAACTGGCGGTGCAGAACGGTGAGACCCCCATATACATCGTGCATTTCTCACAGGATGCCGCACTCGACACCGCGCAGTCACTGTCGAACACCGGTGTGTCCACCAAGGAGCAGCGCGAGGCAATCGCCAAGGCGATGTCGGGCACGAAGTTCACAACGGGCTTCGGAAAGATCCTCCAACGGCTGCTCCGTACCGGCGTGGGAATCCACCATGCGGGTATGCTCCCCCGTTACCGTCGTCTGGTGGAGCAACTCGCCCAGCAGGGGCTGCTGCCCGTCATTTGCGGCACTGATACGCTTGGCGTGGGCATCAATGTACCGATCCATTCGGTGATCCTGACGCAGCTGACCAAATTCGATGGCACCCATATGCGAAAACTGCGCGCACGTGAGTTCCATCAGATAGCCGGACGCGCAGGCCGCTCGGGCTTCGACACCGAAGGACTGGTGATCGCCGGAGCTCCCGAATACGAAATTGAAAACGCCCGTGCCGTGGCGAAGGCGGGGGGTGATCCGAAGAGACTCAGGAAGATCAAGCGAAAGAAGGCACCGGAGGGATTCGTGACATGGAATGAGTCCACATTCGACAAGCTGATCGAGAAAGAACCGGAAACGCTGATCCCCCATATGAAGATCACCCATTCGATGGTGCTCAATGAGGTCGCCCAGGGCGGCGATGCCAGAAAACGCATCGAGCGACTCATCGACGATTCCGCGCAGACCGAGGAGCAGAAGAATGCGTTGCGCACCCGCGCCGATGAGATCTTCCGCACACTCATCGACACCGATGTGATCGAAATCGAACAGGAGGACGGCCGCGACTACTACTACACCACTGTCGATCTTCCGCAGGATTTCGCGCTCGACCAACCGCTGAGCCCATTCCTCATTGCCGCCCTTGAATTGCTCGATCCCGACTCCCCGTCATATGCACTCGATGTGATCTCAATGGCCGAAGCCACGTTGGAGGATCCAAAGCAGATCCTGCGCGCCCAGGAGCGGCAGGCCCGGGACAGGGCGATGGAGGAGATGAAAGCCGATGGCGTCGATTACGATGAACGTCTCGACCGTCTGCAGGACATCACCTATCCCAAACCATTGAACGACCTGCTCACTGAGGCATTCGACCAGTATAGGAAAGACGTTCCCTGGGCCAACGACTACTGGATCAATCCCAAGTCCGTGGTGCGCGACATGGTCGAGACCGCTTCCGATTTCAACGGCTACATCACACGCTACAACGCGGCCCGTTCGGAGGGGACGCTGCTGCGCTATCTCTCCGATGCATACCGCGTGCTGGCCAGAACGGTACCCCCGGAGAAACGCAACGAGGAACTCGACGACATTATCGCATGGTTGCGCGTTCTGGTCCGCTCGATTGATTCCAGTCTCGTGGACGAATGGGAGAATGCCGGTACACAGGCGCAGGAGGCCGCGAACCTCGCCGCACCGAATGTGGCGAACGCCGTGGTGGAAGATCGTCGCGGGCTCATCGTGCTCATTCGCAATGCGATGTTCCGCCGTGTGCAGCTCATGGACCTCGACCGGCCCGATGAGTTGGGGGCACTCGATAAGGCATGGCATTACGATGTGCACACGTGGGAAGATGTGCTCGATGACTTCTATGATGAGCACGAATATGTGAACACGGATGCCAGAGCTCGCGGCGGTGAGTATTTCGTCCTCGATACCCGCCATGAGCAGGATTGCCACGAGTGGACGGTGCGGCAGATCATCGATGATTCCGACGGCGACCACGATTGGGCGATCACCGGCACTGTAGATCTCGATGCCACGCAAGATAGCGGAGAAGTGGTGTTCACCGACTACTCGGTGCGTGACGTAGTCAACGACAACGATGCCGCCACCGTGAAGGCGCGCTGAGACCCAACTGTTCACTCGACGCCGAGTCTGGCCAGAGCCTCGTCACGATCGGCGTCGAGTGGCGGCCATGTCTGATTGAAATTCTTCATGGTCGTGCGCAGCAACTCCGAAACGACCATGCGGGAGTACCATCTCTTGTCCGCGGGGATCAGATACCACGGTGCAATCGAGGTGCTCGTCCGTTCGAACACCTCCTGCCAGGCGGCCATGTAATCGTCCCATCTGTCACGGGCATCGAGATCGGAGGGGTCGAACTTCCAGTATCGTGTCGGATCGTCGAGACGTCGCAGAAAATGCTGCTTCTGCGCTTGCCTGCTCGACACGAGGAAAATCTTGATGATCGCACAACCTGACCCCGCGAGCTCTGCCTCGAAGTCATTGATCTGCCCGTATCGTGCGCGCCATGTCGCCTCAGGCAGGGAACCTGTGATGCGCGGCATCACGATGTCCTCGTATTGCGAACGGTCGAAGATGGATATCCAGCCATTTGCCGGCAACTCCCTGCGAATACGCCACAGGTAGTCGTGGGCGAGATCCTCCTCGCTCGGCTTGCCGAAGCCATGGTAGTGAATGCCCATTGGATCCACCTGACTGAATACATGGCGCACAATACCACCTTTGCCGGAGGCGTCCATGCCCTGCAGCACGATGAGCACGCGATGCGCGTCACCATGGATGCCGTTGGCGTACATGAGCCGCTGATAGTTGGCTATTTCGGAGCTGCTGTCGGCGATGAACCGCTCACCGGCCGCCTGGTCACCGTCAAACCCTGGTTTTGATCCGGCATCGATATCGACCAAGCGCGTATGCGAATGGAACCGCAATAACTGCGCCGGGGGCAACGACCATGCGGCGCTGAGCGTTTCACTGCTCTTTGCCTCCCGCGCGAGGCGCTCAGCCATCTTCCTGGCCTTGCGTTCCACCGCTGTGATGGCTTCGCCCTTTTTCGAACCTCTGCCGTTTTTCTTGTCGCTTGCCATACCAACATTCTAGGCATGTGACACGTGCACTGGTCAAAAAAGAATGTGGGGTGCGCAAGTGCGCACCCCACATCGCATGCCGTATGCGTTACGGTTCACATGGCACGGCCGGTCATCGACCCCCTGCACCCTTCGAACGGTGGTGCATGTGGTGCTCGGCCGGAACATGCTGGCTCTGCGGCTGTGTTTCATCATAGCCCTGCACATAGCGCGTGCGACGCCATCCGTGGATCCTCGCATTGGTGCCACGATGATGCACATGATAGAGACGCTGGGAGCCGCCGAGCGGGCGCCCCTCCTTCGCCACCGCGATCTGGTTGACGTTGGACGGGTCCATGATGGCGATCGGCGCCACCGGTTCGGGCTCGGTGGGTGCGAGCGTGTGTTGCTGCATGCGTACCGGCAACCATTCGGCCAGTCTCGACAGCAGCCAGCAGATGATGAAGTAGATCACAGCGGCCACAACGAGCGTCTGCAGAATATTGAAGTACATCGAGCCCAAGCGCCGCGATTCCTGCAGCAGATCGGTGTACATGATGATCGAACCGAGCGCCGTGTCTTTGAGCACGACGACGAGCTGGGTCACGGCAGCGGGGAGCATCGCGTAGATGGCCTGCGGCACTTCGATGCTCATCAGCGACTGTGTACGGGTCATACCCAGTGCCACTGCGGCCTCATGCTGGCCGCCCGGCAGGTTTCCGACACCCGAGCGGATGAGCTCGGCGACGACCGAACCGTTATAGAGCACGAGCGAGATCACGACGGCCCAATAGGAGGGGCTCGGCAGATCCAGGAAGGCGAATGCACGCCAGAAGAAGATCATCATGATCAACACCGGCACGGCACGGCAGAACTCGATGACGATCGCGCAGATCCCCTGCACGATTCTGCTCGGCAGCAGACGACCGATGCCGAATACCAGACCGAACACGACCGAACCGATCACCGCCAGGAACGCGGCGCGCAGTGTGGCCCACAGGCCCGGCAGATAGAAGTCCGACCACGCCTCGCCATCCAACGCCGGCTTCCACAATTCCCAGCTGAGCTGGTTCTCGCCGTCCGGTGGATTGTGCAGACGCAGCACAATGAGCACGAGCACGACCACGAACAGAATCGTGGCCACCCAGTTGATGATGCGGATGCGCTTGAGGCCCTTGGGGCCCGGCTGGTCGAACAGCAGGGAGCTTTCGTCTGAATTACCCACGGTTCACCTCCTGACTGCGAGCTTGTTGGACAGGTACGTGGTGAGGATGCCGATCGGCAGAATCAGAATCACGTATCCCATCGCGAAGATGAGGAAGATCTGGATGATCACATCGGGCCGGAATTCGATCATCTCGCTCATGAGCGACGAAGTCTCGGTGGCCACCGATGCCGCTGCGGCGACGGTCGAGTTCTTGAGCAATGCGATCAGCGTGTTGCCGAGCGGCGCAACAGATCCTCGAATGGCCTGCGGCATGATGATCAGTGTGGCGGACTGCATGAAGTTGAGGCCCATGGCCCGAGCTGCCTCCGCCTGCCCCTTGGGCACCGTGTTGATGCCCGAGCGCAACGATTCCGCCACGAACGCGGCGGTGTACAGACTTAGGCCCGTCGCGGCGAGCCAGAAGAAGTTCGTCTGGAAGTTGTCGGAGAAGCTCAGCTTGAGCTGCGCGAACGCACCCAGCACCATGAACACCATGATGATCGTCAATGGCATGTTCTTGAACAGCTCGACATAGCCGGCCGACACCTTGCGCAGCGACGAGACCGGCGAGATGCGCATCATGACGAGAATGAGGCCCAGAACCGTCGAGAACAGCGCAGCCCATAGCGTCAGTTCGATGTTGACGAGGAACGCACCGGGAATGTTATAGCTTCTGAACAGGGAGATGAATCCTTCCATGCCGCTCACTCCCCTTCGTCCGGTGTCGGTGGATTATATTTCGGATCCGGCTGGTAATCGGTGCCTTCGGTGTTCTTCTCGATGGCCCGTTCCCACTCACCGCTCTTGATCATGTCTTCAATGGCGGCATTGATCTGCTTGGCGAATGCGGTGTCACCCTTCTTGATGCCCACCCCGTAGTATTCCTGCGTGAACGGCTTGCCCACCACACGCAGCTTGCCACGAGACGCCGAGGCCAGACCGGCCAGAATGATGTCATCGGTGGTCACGGCGTCGACAATGCCGGAGAAGAGCGCCGTGGCGCATTCGGCATAGCCGGGCTGCTCCATCAGCTGGACCTCCTTGGCGAATTTCTCCTTCACCACCTTGGCTGACGTGGAGCCGGTCACGGAGCACAGGCGCTTGCCATTGAGGTCCTCCGGGCCATTGATCGAATGGTCGTCTGCACGCACCATCAGATCCTGCCCTGCCACGAAGTACGGCCCCGCGAACGAAACCGCCTTCTTGCGCTCGTCTGTGATCGAATAGGTCGCCAGGATCATGTCGACGTCACCGTTTTGCAACATGGCTTCGCGTTGTTTCGACGGAGCCTCGAGGAACTCGATCTCGGCATCGGTATACCCCAGCTGGTTGGCTACATATCGCGCCACATCGACGTCAAAGCCCTCGAATGTGCCGCTCTTCTTGAATCCCAAGCCGGGCTGGTCGTATTTGATGCCGATTCTGATTTTCTTCTCGCCGTCCGCAGACGACGAGCCGCAGGCCGCCATCCCGAACAGCGCACTGGCGGCGCACACCATGGCGATTGCCTTGCGCGCCAACCCCTTCTTGTATCTATGTTTCATCGTTCTCCCTTCACCGAGCCATGCATGACGAACCAGATTCCGCTCTCCTCAACGGGACCCATAGGACGTGCATGGCCCATACTGCATCAGTGCGTGAGAATCTTTGACAGGAACTCCTGGGCACGCTCCGTCTGGGGGTGCTCGAAGAACTCGTCGGGCGTGCCACGTTCGAGAATCTGGCCGTCGGCCATGAACACGATCTTATTGGCCGCCTTGCGCGCAAAGCCCATCTCGTGCGTGACACACAGCATCGTCATGCCTTCCTGGGCGAGTTCGACCATGACGTCGAGCACTTCGTTGACCATTTCAGGATCGAGCGCCGAGGTCGGCTCGTCGAACAGCATGACCTTCGGATGCATGGCCAGCGAGCGCGCGATGGCCACGCGCTGCTGTTGTCCACCCGATAGCTGCGACGGCATCTTCATGGCCTGCGAATCGACGCCAACTCGCGCAAGCAGGTCCATGGCCTCCTTCTCGGCCTGGTCGCGGTCCATGTGACGCACCTTGATCGGCGCAAGTGTGACGTTCTCGAGGATCGTCTTGTTCGCGAACAGATTGAACGACTGGAACACCATGCCCACTTCGGCGCGCAACTGGGCCAGCCCCTTGCCCTCCTGGGGCAATGCCTGACCGTCTATGCGGATGACACCGGAATCGATGGTCTCCAGTCGGTTGATGGTGCGGCACATCGTCGATTTGCCGGAACCAGACGGTCCGACGATCACGAGCACCTCGCCCTTGTCTACTTTCAGATTGATGTCGCGCAGCACATGCAGATTACCGTAGTACTTCTCCACATGCTCGAGTTCCACGAGATGATGGGCGTTCTCGCCGCTCGGCGACAATTGTTCCACAGTGTTGTTTTCGCTCATAGCGGCATAGTTTATAATCTTATGTGTAACGAGATGTTACCTTCGTTCGCTCATCACGGAATATTGGGCCGATATCATGCAAAATCAATGCCACTGACGTCTCGCATTCCGAAATAACTAGACATATGAAGAACCTTTGCACAGTTCGGCACAATGAGTGCCAACGAGTCAGGCCACCTCGTGATGCGTCTGAAGGAATGCCACTGCCTCGCCTATCGCGCGCATGCGGTCATCGCCGTTGAACTTGTGGTCGAGGTTCGTGTACAGGCTCACGGTGCAGTTCGCCATCGCGTTGCCGTAGTTGCGCGCGCAGCTGGGATCGATCACCTTGTCCTGCTCGCCCTGAATCGCCAGAGCGGGTCCCTTGAACATGGCAGCCGCCTCATACACCGGAATCGTCTTGGCGATGCGAGAGTACTTGCCGGTGACCTCATGCTTGCCATCAGCGAGCGTAATGCGCCGCGGAATGTGATAGGAGTCGAATGGGACTCCCAGCACACGTCCGCGCAATGCGTCATCCTTGATCGAGGCCGCAGGCGCAAGCAGGGCCAGGGAATGGACCACATCGGCATACATGCCTGCCGTCATGCCTGCAATCACACCGCCCTGTGAATGCCCGAGCAACGAGATCTCCGCCGGTTCGAAGCGGTCGCGTACAAAATTGAGTACCGCGATGGCGTCCTCCACTTGATTGTAGACGTCGGAATTCGCAAATGAACCATCACTGTTGCCACGACCGTTGAAATCGAACCTCACGGACGTGAATCCCGCTTCGACGAGCTGGTCGCTCGCCTGCTGAAGCAGGCTGCCGGGTTCATACCCCAGATCGGCCATGAACCCGTGCATCAGAATCACCACCGGCCCCTTCGGTTCGCCCTGCGGTGCGTCGATGCGTCCATGAAGCTTCAGCCCATCACGCATCACGGTGATTTCCTCGGTATGTGTGCTCGTCGTCATATTGCCTCCTGCATGGGATGCGCGTACTGGTGTTCTGCATCTCATCGTAATGCGAAGAACCCGGTTCTTCTCGATTCAAGCTATTGGCTATAACAGGCACACCATACATGACGGAAGCGGCCGACCCTAGGCGGGTCGGCCGCTTCCGTCATGTATGGTGGCGTGATTGCGACGTAATCACATGATGGCGTTGAGCCATTGCTCCTTGGTCGCCTTCTCGGCTTCCAGTTTGGCCTTCTTCTTGGCGTCGGACTCCTTGGCAATCTGCTCGTCCAGCTCGGCGAGCTGCGCCTTGAGTTGGCCTTCGAAGCTCGACTTACGGGCGTCTGCCTCGGGGTCGGTCTTCTTCCAAGCAGCATCTTCGACGGCCTTGATCTGGTTGTCCACGGCATCCAGACGCCCCTCGATGCGGCGCATGTCCTCACGCGGCACATAGCCGATCTGATCCCACTCCTCCTGAATCTGCGCGAGCTTGGCACGTGCCTGCTTGGCCTGTTCCTCGGTCTTCACCGGCACGAGTGCCTCGGCCTTCACCAACAACGCCTCCTTCTGCGCCAGATTCTCCTTCTCGTTGGAGCTGATCTGTTCACGGTCGGCCTGACGCGCATTGAAGAACGTATCGGCAGCAGCGCGGAACTGCGCCCACAGTGCATCATCCTCATTACGGCCGGCACGGCCTGCCTTCTTCCAACGGTCCATGAGTTCGTTGAACTGGCGCGAGGTCTCGCCCCAAGCTGTGGAATCCTTGATTTCGTTGGCTTCGGCGATGATCGCCTCCTTCTGCGCCTTGGCGTGGGACCGCTCGGCGTCACGGGCCTGGGCCCACTTGCGACGAGCCTGATTGAAGGTGGTGCGGGCACCTGAGAAGCGCTTCCACAGAGCATCCGCCTCAGACTTATCGATGCGGATCGTGGTACGCTGATGCTCCTGCCACTGCTCGAACAGTGAACGGAACTTGTCGGCGGTGGAACGCCAGTTCGTATTATCGCCCAGTCCGGCGGCAAGGGCCTCGGCCTTTTCCACAATGGAGGTGCGTTCGGCGATCGCCTTGGCCATGGCCTCCTTGCGAGCCTTCGCGATGGCCTCCTTTTTCGCGGCGGCCTTCTTGCGCAGCTCCTCCAACTGGGATTGGAGTGCGGGGATGTTGCCCACAACAGCCGGCTGCTTAACCTCCTCGGTCAGCGCGGCGAGCGTCTCGTCGATTTCACGGGGCTTGATCGAGTTGGACTTGAGTCGGTTTGCGAACACGTCGAGTTTGGCCTTGAGATCGAGGTAACGTCGCGCGTACAGGACCAACGCCTCGTCTGCCGACGCGTCAGGGAATTGCCCCACCTCACGCTCGCCCTCGCCTTCCTTCACATATACGGTGCCGTTGTCATCCACACGGCCGAAGCTCTCCGCCTCCTTGAGCTCGACATCGTCATGCGACGACGATGACGCCGGATGCGCCACAGGGCTCTTGGCGAGAACAGCCGGGGAGGGAGCATGCGCCTTCATGGCCGCCGGGCTCGGCGCGGCTGCGGCCGGCTTCGTCGCCTCGTCGTTCGCGACTGCGTTGTCTGTGATCTTGGATTCGGTGACGTTGGAATCGGCCATGGTCAGCTCCTTAGCTTGCGAGATGGGGAGGGAAGCACATTCCCTTCCTCGGAACACACTAGCCCAGTATAGACAAGACTCACGATAGTCCGCCACCGACGTTTTTCCCCGACCTCACTTATTATATGGAACGTGGCAAAAGGTGCATCTATATCAGGTTTCCCAGAATGGCTCCCCGCTGAACGCGTGGTGGAGCAGCGTGTCATTGACACGCTTCGTGAGGTATTCGAGCTCAACGGGTTCATCGGCATCGAAACACGTGCCGTCGAACAGGGGTCGAGTCTGTTGAAGAAAGGCGAGACGAGCAAGGAGATCTACCTGCTCTCCCGTCTTCAGGAGGTCGGCCACGAATCCGACGCCCCTGTCGAACAGCGACTCGGCCTGCACTTCGATCTGACGGTTCCGCTGAGCAGGTACGTGGTGGAACATTCCGGCGCGTTGCCGTTCCCGTTCAAACGCTGGCAGATCCAGAAGGTGTGGAGGGGTGAGCGCCCTCAGGAGGGGCGTTTCCGCGAGTTCGTGCAGGCCGACATCGACGTGGTCGGCGACGGCACGCTCCCCTCGCACTACGAGGTGGAGCTTCCGTTGGTCATGGTGAACGCATTGGAACGGCTGCGTGAGTTCGGCCTGCCGAAGGCCACCGTGCATGCGAACAACCGCGAGCTGTCCGAGGGCTTCTACCGCGGGCTTGGTCTGACCGACATCGAAGGCGTGCTGCGTGAGATCGACAAACTCGACAAGATCGGACCCCAAGCGGTGACCGATCTGCTCGTTGAGACCTGCGGTGCCACCGAGGCACAGGCTAATGCCTGCTTGGAGCTTGCACAAGTCACCGCAAAAGACGGCCAGGAGCTCATTGAGAAGTTCAATGGACTGTGCGAAATCCACCACATCCCGTTCGACGGCGACGAGTACGCCATGGCGAAGGAGGGTCTGGACACCCTTTCAATGATCATCGACGAGGCCTGCCGCATTCGCCCCGGCTCGGTCATCGCCGATCTCAAGATCGCCCGCGGTCTTGATTACTACACGGGCTCCGTATACGAGACGTTCCTCGAAGGTGCAAGCGATCTGGGATCGATCTGCTCAGGTGGCCGTTACGACAATCTGGCCACGCAGGGCAACCGCAAATACCCTGGAGTGGGTCTCTCAATCGGCCTGTCTCGCCTGGTCTCCTACATGCTGCACAGGGCGGGCGCCACGGCAAGCCGCATGTCGCCGGCGTGTGTGCTCGTGGCCGTATGGAACGAGGAGAACCGAGGGGACTCGAATGCCATCGCCAATACGTTGCGTTCCCGCGGCATCGCAGCCGATGTGGCCCCCACGGCGGCCAAACTCGGCAAGCAGATCAAGTACGCCGACAAACTCGGAATCCCATACGTCTGGTTCCCGAATGAGAACCCCGAGAACGACGGCGGTGACGAGGTGAAGAACATCATCACCGGAGATCAGCGTCCAGCTGATGCACAGTCGTGGCAACCGGATACTGTGTATGCCCAGCAAACCGTTTCCATCAATGCCGACAACCGTTGAAAAATCGGCGTTCAGAACAGTTTTACCCAAGAACAATGCAATGGAGAATAGAGGAAGCATGAGCCAGCAGACGGCTTATCGTACACATCACGCCACCGACGTGACCGAAGGTCTGGTCGGCGAGCACGTCACGCTTGCCGGTTGGGTGGACCGCCGCCGTGATCATGGCGGCGTGGCATTCATCGATCTGCGTGACAACACCGGTCTGGTGCAGGTGGTCATCAACGACGAGGAGATGGCTCATCCGCTGCGCAGCGAATACGTGATCGAGGTGGACGGCAAGGTTCGCCTGCGTCCGGAGGGCAACGAGAACGACCATCTGGCGACAGGTAAGGTCGAGGTCGTGGCCGAGAAGATCCGCGTGCTCGCAAAGTCCGACGCGTTGCCTTTCCAGGTGTCCACCGCACTCGAAAACGAATCCGAGAACAAGCTGCCGGGCGAGGATGTGCGTCTCAAGTACCGCTACCTCGATCTGCGACGTCCGGCCATGCAGCGCAACATCAAGCTGCGTTCCGACATGATGCGCGCCGCTCGCACCGAACTCGACAAGCTCGGCTTCACCGAGGTCGAGACCCCGACGATGATCAAGTCGACGCCCGAGGGCGCCCGTGACTTCGTTGTCCCGGCACGTCTGGTTCCCGGTTCCTGGTATGCGCTCCCCCAGTCCCCGCAGCTGCTCAAGCAGCTGCTCATGGTGGCCGGTGTCGAACGTTACTACCAGTTCGCGCGCTGCTATCGCGATGAGGACTTCCGCGCAGACCGTCAGCCCGAGTTCACCCAGCTTGACATGGAGATGAGCTTCGTGGATCAGGAAGATGTCATCGCCATGGCCGAACAGGTGATCAAGGCCATCTGGAAGGCCGATGGATACGACATCGAGACGCCGATCCGCCGCATCCCGTGGCAGGAGGCCATGGACAAGTATGGCTCCGACAAGCCTGATCTGCGCTTCGGAAACGAGCTCATCGAACTCACCGATTATTTCAAGAACACGCCGTTCCGCGTGTTCCAGGCCCCCTACGTGGGCGCGGTGCTCTTCAAGGGCGGCGCCTCCACCCCCCGTCGCCAGTTCGACGCCTGGCAGGATTGGGCCAAGCAGCGTGGCGCCAAGGGTCTTGCGTACGTCGTGTTCGGCGAGAATGGAGAGCTCAAGGGACCTGTCGCAAAGAACCTCTCCGACGAGGAACGCAATGGGCTCAAGGAAGCTGTGGGTGCCGAGGATGGCGATGCCGTGTTCTTCGCGGCAGGTGCCCGCGAATCCTCCCAGTTGCTGCTCGGTGCCGTACGCGTCGAACTCGCCAACCGTGCCGGTCTGCTCGACCCGAAGAAATTCGCATTCTGCTGGGTGGTCGACTTCCCGCTGTTCAAGCGCACCGACGACCCGGACGACGATGACGTGGCAGTCGGCCATTCCAAGTGGACGTCGATGCACCACCCGTTCACAATGCCGTCGAAGGACTGGATCGACACCTTCGATGAGGATCCCGAGCATGCGATGAGCGATTCCTACGACATCGTGTGCAACGGCAATGAAATGGGCGGCGGCTCGGTGCGTATCCACCGTGACGACATTCAGGACCGCGTGCTCAATGTGCTTGGCATCACGCCTCAGGAGGCTCAGGATAAGTTCGGCTTCCTGCTGGAGGCCTTCAAGTACGGCGCGCCGCCGCACGCAGGCATCGCCCTCGGTTGGGACCGCACGGTCGCGCTGCTCGCCGGTGCGGATTCGATTCGCGATGTCATCGCCTTCCCGAAGGCAGGTGGCGGTCGCGATCCGCTGACAGGCGCACCTGCCCCGATTTCCGACGAACAGCGTGCGGAAACCGGTGTGGATTACGATCCGGAAGAGGATGAGGACTGACTTCCTCACTCAACCGCTCAGAGCATGGAAGGGGGATGCGCAATAACTGCGCATCCCCCTTCCATGCGTTGTGGTGCGTTTTCCTCTCCGTACAGATGCATGCCACAACATCTGCCGTCGCATGCCCCCCCCCTTGCACACTCGGCCTGATTCCTGTTTCCCTTTTCTATATGTGCCACCCTCCCCTATGCTTCCGACTATACAGCTTTCCGGAATACGATACCCTATTTCTTAAATATTCTTCACATACTACCCATATTCAGTATTTTTTCTTGTCTTTATCGGTGTTTTCCAATCACGATTCAACGGTGTCTTCAATGGAGGGAAAAAGAAGAGGCGGTGCAGACGAATTCCGTCTGCACCGCCTCCAATGCGGCGTTCGTTGTCTCGACTGTTATTCAGCCTCACTCGCCGCAGCCGCAGGTTCGGGCACGACATCCTTCGACTCGTCCCCTTCGCCTGCTGCCGGGAGCTCAAAAGGCTCGCCGCGGAACGTGAACTCCCCGAGAATGCCATCACCTTCGGCATCGACGATCACACGTTCGTTGTCGTGCAGATCGCCCATGAGGATCTTCTCGGAAATGGTGTCTTCAATATCACGCTGAATCACACGACGCAGCGGTCGGGCACCAAGCAACGGGTCGAAGCCCTTTTCCGCGAGCAGATCCTTGGCCTTGTCGGTCAGGTCGAGTTCCATATGACGTTCGAACAGACGATCGTTGATCTTCGTGACATCGAGATCGACAATCTGACGCACCTGCGGTTCAGTGAGCTGGCGGAACACGATGATGTCATCCAAACGGTTGAGGAACTCGGGGCGGAACTGCTGCTTGAGCTCGCTCGACACCTGGTCCTTCATGCGCTGATAACTCGACTCGGTGTTGCCCCCCATCGTGAAGCCCGTGTTGGCGGTCTTCGCGATGTCACGCGTGCCCAGATTGGTCGTCAGAATGATGATGGTGTTCTTGAAGTCAACCTTGCGGCCCTGACCATCGGTCAGGTGGCCATCATCCAGCACCTGCAGCAATGTGTTGAAGATGTCGGGGTGGGCCTTTTCAATCTCGTCGAACAGCACGACGGAGAACGGCTTGCGGCGCACCTTCTCGGTGAGCTCGCCGCCCTCCTCATAGCCAACGTATCCCGGAGGGGCTCCGAACAGGCGCGAAGCCGCGTACTTTTCTGAGAACTCCGACATATCGACACGAATGAGTGCGTCCTCATCGTCGAACAGGAACTGGGCAAGGGCCTTGGCAAGCTCGGTCTTGCCCACGCCAGTGGGGCCGGCGAAGATGAACGATCCCGCCGGACGCTTCGGGTCCTTGAGTCCCACACGCGTACGACGGATGGAACGAGACAGCGCAGAAACAGCCTCATCCTGACCGATGATGCGCTTATGCAGTTCCTTCTCCATCGACATGAGCTTCTTGGACTCCGCCTGGGTGAGCTTGAACACCGGAATGCCCGTGCTTTGCGAGATCACCTCGGCGATCACATCCTCATCGACGACCATACGGACGTCGGATTCGCCCTCACGCCAGGACTTCTCCTTCTCCTTGCGCTCGGCCTCAAGCTTCTCCTGCTTGTCGCGAAGCTCGGCAGCCTTCTCGAACTGCTGGTCCTTGATCGTCTGGTCCTTCTCCTTGGCAATGCGCGCGATGCGATTGTCGAGTTCCTTGAGCTCGGGGGGCGCGGTCAGGCGCTTGATACGCAGACGCGCACCCGCCTCGTCAATCAGGTCGATCGCCTTGTCGGGAAGGTTGCGGTCCTGAATGTACCGTGCTGAAAGTTCAGCGGCGGACTGCAGCGCACCATCGGTGATCGTCACATGGTGGTGATTCTCGTAACGTGCACGCAGGCCCTTGAGAATCTCAATCGTCTCGGCGATTGACGGTTCCGACACCTGAATCGGCTGGAAGCGGCGTTCCAGGGCAGCATCCTTCTCGATGTACTTGCGGTACTCGTCGGTGGTCGTGGCGCCAATGGTCTGGAGTTCGCCACGTGCCAGCATCGGTTTGAGCATATCGGAGGCCCCGAGGGCACCATCCGCAGAACCTGCTCCTACGATCGTATGAATCTCATCGATGAACAGCACGATGTCGCCGCGAGTCTTGATCTCCTTGAGCACTTTCTTCAAGCGCTCCTCAAAATCGCCGCGATACCGCGATCCCGCAACCATGGAACCCAGATCGAGCGAATACACCTGCTTGTCCTTGAGCGTCTCCGGCACGTCACCGGCAACGATCTTCTGCGCAAGCCCCTCGACCACCGCCGTCTTGCCCACACCCGGCTCGCCGATCAGCACCGGATTGTTCTTCGTACGGCGCGAAAGCACCACCATGACGCGTTCGATCTCCGTGCTGCGGCCGATGACCGGGTCGAGTTTGCCGTCCTTCGCCTCGGCCGTCAGGTTGCGCCCGAACTGATCCAGTATGGCGGAACCGCTCTGGCTGCGCTTGTCCTGCACGGAACCCGCGTTGGCCATGTCGCCCTTGTCACCCTCACCGTTGCCGGAGTTGCCGCGGATCATGTCGATCGTGGTGCTGCGCAGGTCGGAAAGATCGACATCCATCTTGATGAGCACCTGAGTGCCCACGCCCTCACCCTCACGGATGAGGCCCAACAGAATATGTTCGGTTCCGATGTAGCTATGCCCCAGCTGCAACGCTTCACGCAGCGAAAGCTCCAGCACCTGCTTGGCGTGCGGAGTGAAGGGAATGTGGCCTGTTGGAGCCGCAGTGCCCTTGCCGATCATCTCCTCGACCTGCTTGCGGGTGTCTTCCAACGTCACGCCTTTGGCCTCGAGAGCCTTGGCGGCCACGCCATCTCCCTCACGAATCAGCCCAAGCAACAGATGCTCGGTGCCGATGTAGTTGTGCTGGAGGGCACGAGCCTCTTCCTGCGCGAGCACGATGACCCGGCGCGCACGGTCGGTAAACCGTTCGAACATGCTTGTCCTTCCATAATCAATACAATTCCAAACCACTCTACAGAATTCATGGAACGTTTATTTCCGGTTTCCCGCGAAATTGCGGGATAGGCGTAGACGGCGCGTGCCGCATACGCCAGGTGAATGGTATGTATACGCTGAACAGGTTCGTCTATTGTGTTATTCCCGCCATTGCATTCCGCGCCGCGAGGCAGACCGGGGGCAACGCACCCTTTCCGGGCGGTTCATGGATATGCGCCGGAGCATGACACCTCCAACTGCTTACACTATGCTTAGGTGATAGTGATTATTCGACCAAAGGCAAGGAGATGTCATGGAACCGGCAACAGTGCAGTCGCTGAACCCACAGGGAGATCTGGTGGTGGGTGTGGATGGCTCTCAGGAATCGTTCGGCGCATTGCGTTGGGCGTTGCGCCAAGCCGCCCTTTCCGGGCAGACCGTGAACGCCGTGTACGGCTGGTCATACTCATGGGACATGGGCCCTGAACCCACCACCGACGACGAGCTTGCGAAACTGCGTACGCAGATTGCCGAGAAACTGCGGGATTGGGTGAAGGACGCAGCCGAGGGCATCGACATCTCCTCCGACCAGATCCGCCTTACTTCGTTCCGTGCCTCCGGCGCATCTGCGCTGCTTGAGATTGGCAGCGACGCCCAGCAGATCGTCGTGGGGCGGCGCACACTCGGGCGCGTCGCCCGCTGGTTCTCCGGCTCCCTGTCTTCCTCGCTTGCCGAGGAATCGCAGATTCCAGTGACGATCATTCGCGTGGAGAACGAGGATCAATCGGTGCAGGATGAGATTGCCAGCGCGCTGACGCCCGGTTCTCAGGAGGTCCACTTCGAACTTCCCGTCCCCGACACGCCTCGAACAAGTCGTCCGATCGTCGTAGGCGTGGACGGATCGGACACGTCCCGTCGAGCACTCGAGTTCGCCGCATGGTTGGCGAACCTGAACCATGCTCCCCTCCATGTGATGTACTGCTGGCAATTGAAGGACATGACCGGGATCCCCGGCTATGAGACAAGCGTGCCGCCGCTCGATGTGGCCCAACAGCATGCCGAGCAGGTGGTGCAGGAGCTCATCGCGTCAAGCACGTTGCCCGAAGGGCTCCCCATCAAGACGGACGTCTTCCATATCAGCGCAGGCAAGGGATTGGTAAGCGCCTCACGTTACTGCCGCCATATTGTGGTGGGTTCCCGCGGGCTCGCCGGTGCCGATGCGCATTTCCTGGGTTCGGTCTCCAAGCAGCTCATCAACCTCGCGGAATGCAACCTCACCATTGTGCACTGATACTCGGTTGTCTGCTTCCACCCGAGATATCGGCACCATGAATGAGCAGATGGCCTTGCGCTGACACGCCATCTGTTCACCTTGAGCGACACCTCTATTGCCGCAACCAGAGCCACTCCCTACACTGGGCTCTGGTATGGCAATGGATAGGTGAGTGGTTAATGAGTACGGATGACGAGTCTGCAGACAATGTCGGCGAAACGAGCGGCCAGATGACCGCAGACCCAGAGTCTGCGAAGCAATCGACAACGGACGATCAGGATGGAATGCACGGCGCGGCAGTCCCGCCATCGTTTCCCCCACACCATGATGAGGCGGATCCGGCCGAAAACACCCATGCCACGCGGCACCCCTCGGAAAGCGCCCGTGGCGGAACCAGACGGCGTCTGCCCCTGCATATCACCACGATTGTGCTCGGTGTCATTGTGATCCTAATCGCCGGATTGTACCTGTATGCCAATGGGAACATCTCGGGAACGCCCCGCGCGGCCGCGATGAGCGATTGCCGAGCCAACGTCTCCCATGCGAATTCGGCGCGCAACCTGCTCACCACCGCGGTGGGTGATGCGAAAACGTACCGGGCATCGCATGTCACAGATATGTCCGACGAGCAACTGCGCAATGTGACCTCGTATCTCGACCAATCCGCACAGCAGCCCTCGGTGCCGGCATGCTCAATCATCGCCAACGATGGCGTTCTGCAAACCAATGCCGTCAACGCCAAGAAGCTCTCACAGAACGCCACGACGCTGACCCGTGACCTGCTGTTGGCGACGACCGGCGTGCTTCCCCAGGAGCTGCAGGGCGATGAACAGGCGGATGCGCCCACATATTCGCCGTCAGATACGCAGGAACCGACCGAATCACCGGCGACACGCACCTCCCCCAGCGCCGATTCCAACGCCCATGACATGACATCGGACGATGCGCAATCGCAGAACGACGAAGGCGAAGCCGGGGAATCCGCATCCCCTTTGCCACAACCATCCCGCACTTCCAAGCCTTCTCCGGAACCCAGTCCCTCGCAATCCGCCAGCGCCTCACCAGCCTCCGGGAACGCGGGCACCGGCAAGCACAAATCGAAGGAGGCTGACACTACGACATCCTCGCCATCTACAGGAAACGGTTCAAACACCACGAAATCCAGCGGAACGGAATCCGGGAACGACATGTGATCGACCCGATATTGCATACGAATTCAGAAGGGTGTCTTTCATATGGATTCACATATGAAAGACACCCTTCTGAATTCGTATGGCGTTTTATTCGCCAGCTTCCTCCGCAATCACCGTCTCGCTGGTGCGCACCGAATCAATCTGCTTGGAATCTTCGCCCTCGGGGATCTCTGAGGCAGCGGGTGGCTCCGCTGTAGATCCTCCTTCCGGTTCCTGCGCGTCGGAAGAATCCTGCGGCGGTACCGACTCGACACTGAACGCATTGACGTCGGATGGGTCATCGTTCGTACTGAGCGTCTTCTGTTTGAGTTCTGCCAGCGATTCCGCATCGATCTCATCCAGGCTTTCGAGCAGTTCCTCATCCTTGCGCTCGTCACGGCCCTGCTGGGCCACCACATCAATATGCAGATCATCATAGGCGGGCTTTGTCTGCACCCACATACGACTCGGCTCTGGCGGACGAATCTCAGAATGTTCTCCACAACCATGATCCACTGAGACCACTTTCCCGTCATCTGGGCTCCAACGGTTTGCGCATACGCCGAACATCGTTTTGAGGCTGCCGGTGAGCGGAATGAAGAACCCGCAGGTTGAACACAAGTTGCCATCGGCGGTTTTCGTGGAGAGCGACTTGGGGCCATGGGGACCTTCATACCAACGCTGCGCCGTCTGCGTCTGCCCCAATTCCGAAAGCACATGACGCCTCGACAGGTCGAGTTCCTCGACGGCCTCCACCACATCTTCAACGGCGGTCAACGCGTCAGCCTGCTCATCGGGGGATCCCGCCTCCTGAGACTCCACGGCTTCAGCCGCCTGCTGTTCGGCATTGAGCTCCTCCGTGCGGCTGACCGCCTCGTCAATGCCGATGCCATCATCAAGCCGTTCATCGTCCTCCGAAGTACCGATTGAATCGGTCACGGAGAGGTCACTGGGAAGCAGACGATCCTTCCAAGGCACCCATTTCGGTGGCAGAAGGGCCTTGTCCGTGGGGATCAGCGACGATTCGTCGATGGTCCAATGGTCGAGCTCGACATCGTGGTACAGCGTCACCGACCACTGCCAGCCCTCGTATCCCTTCATGAGCGCCTCGAAGCGGAAATCGGTCACACCATCATCGTGGGCCTCGCTGGTGACGAACTCACCAACATCCTCCGGTTCATGCGCGGTGTCGATTGCCTCCGCCCTCGCCAAGGCGATGGGATCGAATTCACTTGTTGCCATATCAGTCCTGTACATCGAAGTCATCGGCCACGGCACGCAGCAGTGTGGCCAGCTTTCGGCTATCCGCCGCCGACGGGTAGCGGTGGCGTCGCAAACCATTGCCGGCGGAGTCGAGGAGCTTGATGAGATCCTCCACAATGGCGGCCATGTCATCCGGTTTCGGCCTGGTGGCCTTCACCAATGATGGCGCCGAAGCGACCATGGTGACCCCCATGGCGACCTGTCCACGGTTGCCCTCGATCACCGAATACTCTACCTTCGCGCCTTTTCTCGGGTTTCTCACTCCCTGCGGCAATGCGGTCTGGGGCAGGAACACATCCTTGCCGTCATCGCCTGCAATGAATCCATAGCCTTTCTTCGCGTCAAACCAACGAATGCGTCCGCTGGGCATGTTCACCTCTATCGTCTCGAATATGTGCGGCCCCGCCGCATACCAAAAGTTCATTCTACCGCCAGCGCGCAACGCTGGCAAAACCATTGCAAGCTTACGCGGGGGCTCACCTAACAACCAAGCTCCCCCGTGCGCTATTCCGGTACAAGCCCTCTGGATCCTTGGGCGAACGTCGCCCCGTCAGTCCGTGCCGGCCTCCATGGGCAGAATGATCGTGAAGGTTAGGCCATTGCCCTTGGTCGGACTGGCATAGATGCGACCCCCGTGCGCATTCACAATTGACAACGCGATGGCGAGGCCAAGGCCGGTGCCGCCCTTCTGACGATCCCTGGATGGATCGGCGGTGTAGAAGCGTTCGAATATGTTGTGCAGCGATTTCTCAGGCACGCCAGGGCCATGGTCGCGTAACACGGCCACCGCGTACATGTTCAGAAGCTTGCCGGACTTGCTTTTGCGAGCCCCCTGCAACAATGCTCCAAGCATGTCGCCGTCCTGAGGCATTGCGGCGAGTTCCTCGGGGGTGCGGCTCGACTCTATGACGCCCAGACCGATGTCGACGGGCGAATCCGAAGGAGTGTAGCGGTGGATGTTGCCCACGATATTTGTAATCACCTGATGAAGCCGAGTGGCGTCACCGGTCAATGCAATCTTCGGCAACGGCCCCGGAGTCTCGCTCAGCTTCGGTTTCCTCGGCACACTCAGATCGAGGTCGAGTTGCATGGTGGTGATTTCACGATCCGGATCGAGTGCATGAAGGTCATCCACGGAATCTTGCATCACCGAGGTGAAATCGACACGCTGATTCATTGAGACGCCGCGCCCCTCATCCAAGCGGGCCAACGAGAGCAGATCCTCGACCAGCACCGTCATGCGCGAGCTCGATGCCTCGATATGGGAGATGGCATCATCCGCCCGTTCCAACGTTCCGGGCGCATCCCGTTGCATCTTGTACAGTTCGGCATAGCCATGGATGGCGGCAAGTGGCGTGCGCAACTCGTGACTTGCGTCGGAGACGAACTGCCGCATCTTCTGCGTCACGGCCTCCTGCTCATGGAAACTTCGCTCGATTTGCGTGAGCATGCTGTTGAGCGATCTGGCCAGCGAACCTATCTCCGTGGATTCACCGCTTTCGGGCACGCGTTGGGAAAGGTCTCCGGCCGCAATCTTTGCAGCGGTCTTCTCGATTCGTTTGAGCGGGCTCAGGGTGCGTTGTACCACCAGTGCGCCCAAGGACCCTCCAAGCAGCACCACGGCTATGCTCACCATGATGCAGAACCGGGTCAATGTGCTGATCACATCGATCTGGTCGCCCAGCGAGAGGCCTATATACACGATGCCGAGATCCTGGAACTCCCCCTTGCCTGATTTCGTCAGACCCTTGAGGGCCACAACGCGCCAGGGGCATTCGGCGAACTGCATGGTGGCATGATCGGGAACTCCCACCACGTTCTTCGTATTCACCACGGCAGGCGTGGTGAACGGCACCCCGAGTTCATGGCCGTCCAACGAACCGTCATCCGGCAGCTTCGGACTGGAGACTACACCATCTTTGAGCACTGGCTGCAACATCACCGCCGATGAGCCGGTGTTGGTGTTATACACCTTCACGTAATAGCTCGTGAAACCGTTTTGGGTGTTCGCGTCCGTATTGAGCATCTGCGGGAACACCAGATCCGCCTGCTCCAACAACTGCTGATCCACACGCTCCATCAGATAGCTACTTACCAGCCACCGTATGGAGAAGGTGATGACGATGGTGCCGATCGAAAGCATGACCACAATGATTGACATGAGCCGCACGCTCAACGGAATGCACTCATTGAGCGCAGTAAGGCGCTGTGATCGGTGGAAGTGCGGCTGATTCTGCGAGGATCGCCCTTTCTTGGCATCGGCTGCGGCCGCCTGGGCCAACGGCGTGTCTTTCACCGCTGATTTCGGGGAGGGTAACGCCGAATGATCTCCGCCCGGTTCCCGTGGCTGTTGCCCCATGTCCCCTCCGTCTACTTCTGTGCCTTCGGTGCACGAATCATGTATCCGATGCCGCGCTTCGTCTCGATGAGCGGGGTCACTTTATGTGTGGTGCCATCCTCATCGGTCACTGTGACGTCGTCCACCTTCTTACGCAGGTATGAGATGTATGATTCCACAATTGCGGCGTCGCCACCCCAATCGTATTGCCATACATGGTCGAGAATCTGCGCCTTCGAGAGCACACGGCCCTCGTTGTCCATGAGGTAGCGCAGCAGCTTGTATTCGGTGGGGCTCAGATCTATGGCCTGCCCGGCGCGGGTCACATCGTGTGAATCCTCGTTGATCTCCAGATCACCGACGCGAATGATCGGATCATCCTCCACCTGCTCGCGGGTGCGACGCAGTATGGCGCGGATGCGGGCGACCACCTCCTCGAGGCTGAATGGCTTGGTCACATAGTCGTCACCGCCCACCGTCAGGCCCATCACCTTATCCTGCGTGTCGTCACGCGCGGTGAGGAACAGCACCGGAGCCGTAATGCCCTCCTGACGAATGCGTCGAGTGACGGTGAATCCGTCGATATCGGGCAACATCACGTCGAGAATGATCATGTCGGGTTTCGTACGACTGATCACCTCGATGGCCTCGGAGCCGGATGCCGCCGTCTCCACCTCATAGCCGGCGAAATGCAGCGACGCGACGAGCAATTCGCGAATGGAGGGTTCGTCATCGACAACCACGATTGTTGCTTCAGTTGCTTTACTCATGGCACCTATAATCACGCAACACTCTGGAAGTTTTCTGAATGCTCTCTGAAAACTTAATTCGGACGTTTGAACCGTTCGTCGTCACGCGGTGGCGCGGCATGTCGGCCACGCCGTGGGGCGCCCGTTTCAGACGTCTCGGGAGCCGGATTCCGATCTTCCTCCGTCTCTTTGCCTTCGGATTGCCCAGCGGCCTCCTCCGGGGCCATGGCAGTGACATCAAGGTCATCATCGGCGTTGTCCAACTGCATGGAGTCGTCGTTCCGCGTCTTCCCAACCGCCTCGGTCTGCTTGGAGTCTTCGCTCACTTCACGCTTACGACGCATGAAGATCATGACCAGCACGACAACGATGAGCACGACAAACACAATGATCATGATGATGATGCTCACTGAACTCACGGCATGGGTGGTGGCGGTCGATTTCGCGCTGGCAATGGCATCCATCATGTCGATGGCGGATTGGGACCAGTTCGGCCCCTGCCCGGCCTGCTGATCGAGCAGCGGTTTGCTCGCGGCCTCCGAAAGCTGGTCCACGGTGCTTTGGCTGCGAAGCCATTCGTCGGAATTCGGTGAGACCACAACGACGAGATTGCCATCATGGGAGGCCACCGCAAGCATGACGGTGTTGGCTGGAGGGTTGAGCGACTCCAACAGTTGAGAGGCCCATTGTTCCGGCTTCTCTGTGGTATTGAACGATTCGAGGTAGAGCAGACGCACCGTCACGCCCGTCTCCTGCTTCGTCCGATTCGCCGCATCGATCACCTTGGTGAGATTGTCGCCAAGCAGGTTCTGCGGATCGGTGATGTACCCCTGAGAGTCCTCCACCGAGGCACTCGGACTCGACGATTCGCTGGCAGACGGCGACGGGGAATCATCTGCCGCGGCCATTTGGGCACCAGTGGCGCCTACGAGGAGCGCCGCGAACAACATAATGACGGAGAGAACTGCCATCCAGACGCGGTCCTGCCGCTTGAGGCCCCCGAAGTTATCCACAATGACCGGATCGTCACCACGTCCTCCGACCACAATTGCCTGTTGCGCTGTCCATTCATTGTTGTTCGCCATAAATTCAACAGTAGCGGGAGAGCTGCACGTTGTCCCGCGGTTTTTATTACAACGAACACGATGCAAAGGAGCATGCAATGTCACAATACCAAGTCGATTCTGAACGCATCGCCGCCTCGAGCGCGGCCGTCTGCTCATCTATCACCGCCATCCGCGATGCGGTCACCACCATGTATGCGAACCTGAATACCCTGCAGGATGCATGGCGCGGAGCCGCCGCGGCGCAGTTCAACATGGTTGCCACCGAATGGCGTCGCACCCAGCAGCAAATGGAGCTATCGCTCGAGGCCATGCAGCAGGCCCTGACGCAAGCCTCCACAGTTTATGCGGATGCCGAGATGCAGGCGACACGGCTGTTCGCGACATCGTGAGGTCGCCTCGAGCTGCGCGATCAGGAAGGAACACATAGAAAATACATAGAAAAGAGGTGGGGCGTTCCGCAGATCGATCTGCGGAACGCCCCACCTCTTTTCTATGTATGTCCCGGAACGGTACCGGAAAGACCCTAGATCAGTAACCCATGTCCTGACCGGCGGCCGGTGCCGCTGCCGGCTCCGGCTTGTTGGCGACAACCGCTTCGGTCGTCAGGAACAGACCCGCGATGGAGGCCGCATTCTGCAAAGCAGAACGAGTCACCTTGACAGGATCGGTCACACCGGCGGCCATGAGATCCTCATAGGTGTCAGTTGCCGCATTGAAGCCCTCGCCCTCAGGCAACGAACGAACCTTGTCTATCACCACGGCACCAGAGAGACCTGCATTTTCGGCAATCTGCTTAATCGGAGCCTCGATGCCCGAGAAGACGATCGCGGCACCGGTGGCCTCGTCACCTTCGAGGTTGAAGTCCTTCTCAACCTTCTCAGCAGCTTGCACCAGCGCGACGCCGCCGCCTGGAACCAGACCCTCTTCGATGGCAGCCTTGGCGTTGCGCACGGCATCTTCAATGCGGTGCTTGCGCTCCTTGGCCTCGACCTCGGTAGCCGCGCCGACCTTGATGACGGCAACGCCACCTGCCAGCTTGGCCAAACGCTCCTGAAGCTTCTCACGATCGTAATCGGAATCCGTCTTCTCGATCTCGGCGCGAATCTGAGCGACGCGTGCGGCCACATCCTCCTTGGAACCGCCACCGGAAACGATGGTGGTCTCATCCTTGGAGACAATGACCTTCTTGGCGGTGCCAAACACCGACAGGTCGATGGAATCGAGCTTGAGGCCCAGATCCTCCGAGACGACCTGACCGCCGGTCAGAATCGCCATATCCTGCAGCATGGCCTTGCGGCGGTCACCGAAGCCCGGAGCCTTGACGGCGCAGGACTTGAAGGTGCCACGGATGTTGTTGAGAATCAGCGTGGGCAGCGCCTCGCCATCGACATCCTCGGCCACGATCAGCAACGGCTTGCCGGTCTTCATCACCAGTTCGGCGATGTGGACCACATCCTGCTGCGAGGAGACCTTGCTCGAGGTGAGCAGAATGTACGGGTCATCGAGCACGGCCGTCTGGTCTTCCGCATTGGTGACGAAGTAGGGGGAGATATAACCCTTGTCGAAGCGCATGCCCTCAGTGAAATCGAGATCGAGGCCGAAGCGGTTGTTGTCTTCGACGGTGACGACGCCATCCTGTCCGACCTTGTCGAGAGCCTCGGCGATCTTCTCGCCCACCTCGGGGTCACCTGCGGAAATCGTTGCGGTTGCAGCGATCTGCTCCTTGGTCTCCACCGGCTTCGCGGAAGCGACAAGCTGCTTGACGAGAGCGTCGGAAGCCTTCTCGATGCCGCGGCGCAGGGCGATCGGATTGGAGCCGGCCACTACGTTCTTCAGGCCCTCATGCACGAGGGACTGAGCAAGCACAGTTGCAGTGGTGGTGCCATCGCCGGCGACGTCATCGGTGCGCTTGGCCACTTCCTTCACCAGTTCGGCACCAATGCGCTCGAACGGATCCTCAAGATCGATCTCCTTGGCGATCGAAACGCCATCGTTGGTGATGGTTGGCGCGCCATAGGTCTTGTCAAGCACGACGTTGCGGCCCTTGGGACCAAGCGTCACCTTGACGGTATCGGCCAGCTTATCCAGGCCGGCGAGCATACCCTGACGAGCTTCCTCATCGTATTCAATGATCTTTGCCATTGTTCCTCCACGAGAAATTCATGCTTACCCACTTGGGTCCGAGACGGGCGTCAGCTCCCGCACCCGTTCCCGAAGTGCTACAGGGCAGATTAGCACTCTCAGTGGTCGAGTGCCAACTTTTCGGACCGTCTTTTGCGCTATGGGCTAGATGACGGCGTTTCGGGAATATCGGGGCAGAGTCTCGCGCAGATATCGTGAACGAACTCCGTAACCGTTCAGGAATGACGAATCTTGACCACCCTCGTGGCAAGTTCACCCTTGTCAGTGGGCTTGCTGTCGTACTCCACCAAATCCCCCTGGCGAAGCGCCTTGAACCCCTCGGCCTCGATGGAGGAATAATGGACGAACACATCCGCCCCACCATCCTCGGGAGTAATGAACCCGTAGCCGCGACCTACATTGAAGAATTTAACCGTTCCCCTTGGCATACCCTTGTATCTTCCTTCGTGAAGGACTCCGTGAAGGCGAACGACTCATGAGAGGAACGCAACGCAAACTTCCCCGATTTGCGGCCCGGAACCATTCACCCCTTCCCCATGATAGTTATGGGCATATAGGTCAAAATGTGTTGATTATGTTGCTGGTTTGCCGTTGTGGCAGTAGGCGTGTCGGGGTGTTATTTTCGGTTTTCCCGTAAATAAGCGCGTTTCGCGCCGGTTCGGGGCCGTTGGATTG